>Ga0209291_1001048_pt1 | contig 25493 bp, 22 predicted proteins | sample GOMGulsemesocosm_FD_184633 | JGI IMG/M metagenome (GOLD analysis project Ga0209291, IMG submission 184633) | Methane-oxidizing microbial communities from mesocosms in the Gulf of Mexico - GOM9B Gulf of Mexico (SPAdes) (version 2) | ecosystem: Environmental > Aquatic > Marine > Cold seeps...
CGTTAAACTCTAGAGATATCATTATTAATGATAAGATGATACCTATTTCAAAAGAGTATAAACCTATTATTCAAGCAATACTAAATTTGTAACTCAACAACTTTTGACTGCTTTACCATAAATAATAGCAACTTCACAACATTTTATGTAATTATAGGTTAATATGCGTTAACTTAAAGTATCCCTGAAAATTATCTTTCAAAAGTAATGTTACATTTATTTTTATTATGGTATTGTTCGGGTGCATATTGTTTTTAGCAATTAAGCAAAATTTGTTTACTGCCTTTACGTATACAACAACTTCTTTACTTTTTTGTGTATCTCTCATAATTATTGTTTATCTAATAGCTAAAACTATTTATCTTAAAAAAAGAACCAATTTTTTAAGAAAGGAAATGCATCATAGAGTAAAAAATAATATTCAGCTAGTTTCCAGTTTACTTAATTTACAACTCAGACACTCGATTGATCATAAAGTACTGTCTGCATTAAAAGATAGTAAAAGTAGGTTTACTGCTTTGGGGATATTGAATAAAATTATTTTTCAAACGGAAATTGACCATCAAAAGATAAACATTAATACCCTTGCCAATTCAATAGTTGAAAAAAACATAAATCAAAATAATTTAGCGGCGGAAAACTTGAATGAATTATTTAGTATTAATGCAAAAGTTTTTGAAATTGATATTGAAAAGGCAATACCTTTAGGTTTGATAATTAATGAATTACTATTGTTTAGTATTAAAAATAAGCTATACCTTCCCGGAAAACAAATAGCTATCAATTTAGATTATTGCATTGAAAGTAATATGTGTAAATTCAGGTTTCTAAATAAACATGCTCCAGCCAATTGGAATATAAATTTTGAAAATACTTTAAGCGAAAAAATTATAGTTCGACTCACTAATCAGTTGCAGTCAGAAATGAAAATTGATTGTGACGAAAAAATGGAATTCTCTTTTTCTTTTTAAGCAAAAATTATTAAAAGCTTCTCCCTTATTTTTTAATATACAATCCTATATTTTCTTATCTTGCTTATTTAATATATCAGAATAATAAATATGCAAATTACTTACTTAGGTCATGGTACAATTTCAGTTAATGTAAATAATAAAACACTGTTAATTGATCCTTTTATCACAGGGAACCCGTTGGCAAAACATATAGATATCAATACTCTAAAAGTTGATTATATTTTAATAACTCATGCGCATCAAGATCATATTTTGGATGTTGAATTTATAGCCAAGCAAAGAGGTGCAAAAATTATTTCAAATTATGAAATAGTAATGTATTATATAGCAAAGGAATTTGATGGTCACCCATTAAATCATGGAGGTGCTTGTGTGTTTGATGATATCACAATTAAATATGTTAATGCTGTGCACACCTCTTCATTTCCTGATGGAACCTATGGGGGGCAACCTGGAGGTTTTGTGATTAGTTATAATGATAAATCAGTTTATGTTGCAGGTGATACAGCAGTAACTTTTGATATGAAATTAATCCCATTGCAAACAAAATTAGATTTAGCAATTCTGCCAATAGGCGATAATTTCACTATGGGTGTTGATGATGCAATTATTGCTGCTGACTTTGTGGAATGTGATAAAATATTAGGCTGTCATTATGATACTTTTCCGCCAATTGAAATAAATAAAGGTGCTGCAGTAGCAAAATTTAAGTCTAGTAATAAAGAGTTACTTTTATTAGATATAGGCAAGTCAATTCAACTTTAAAAATCATAAATTATGAAAGCAGTTAAAATAATAGTTTCGTTTATTGGTGTTTTATTACTGGTTTTTTTAGCAACAGGAATACTAGTTAAAGAAACCAAATACACTACCGAAATAGAAATTAACAAGCCAGTTACTGAAGTCTTTTCAGCGTTTACAAATCAAGAATTATTAAAAGAGTGGATTCCAGAAATTGAATCTATGGAAACCATTATAGAAACACCAAATAAAGTAGGGAGTAAGTATAAAATGGTTGTTGTAAGTGAAGGTGAAAAAGTTGAAATGTTAGAAGAAGTTTTGGCATATGAATTAAACAAAAAAATGACATTTTCATTTGATGCTGATGATATGTTAAAAACCGATGCATATTCTTTTTCAGAAAAAGGAAACACAACATTAATTACTAAAGAATCTATTTGTAAAAGTAATTCGTACTTGATGAGCTGTATGTTCCCCTATTTTAAAGGAATATTTAGAGATATTGACCAAGGCTATTTGGATAAATTTAAAAAGGTAGTAGAAAAACAATAAATTATGAAAACAAATATGGTTAGTTGGTTTGAGATCCCTGTATTGGATATGGACAGAGCAAAGTTGTTTTATGAAACCATTTTTAATGTGAAAATCACAGTACAGGAGTTTGGTGACGAATTAATGGGGTGGTTTGAGCATTCAAAAGATGAAAACACTCCTGGAATTGGAGGTTCCCTAAACAAACATAAAGAGTATGTACCATCAAGTAAAGGGACATTGGTGTATTTTGCGTCTCAAACAGGAGATATAGCTGACGAATTAAGTAGGATTGAAACTGCTGGAGGTAAAATTTTAAAACCTAAAACGCTTATAGATGAAGAGATAGGGTATATGGCACTTTTTATGGATACTGAAGGAAATAGAATAGCCTTATATAATAAATAATTTTTGAGAACATAATATAAATCTTTTGGCATTACTAAAAGCAACCTACAAAAAGCATATCCTAGAGTTTAAACGACCAAGTGGTACATCACGAGGTGTATTAAAAACAAAAGAAACCTGGTTCATTATTCTTGAAAAAGATGTAAACACAGGAATAGGAGAATGTGGTATATTACGAACACTATCAGTAGATGATGTTCCAGAGTACGAAGAAAAGTTACAATGGACTTGTAAAAATATCCATTTAGGATTAACAGTTTTGTTACAAGAGTTAATTGCATTTCCTTCCATACAATTTGGTTTAGAACAAGCTTTTTTATCTTTAGAAAGCAATGATCAATTTGAATTGTTTCCTTCGGATTTTACAAAAGGAAATAACGCTATCCCTATCAATGGATTAGTATGGATGGGGGACGAAGATTTTATGAATCAGCAAATACGTGAGAAGCTGGACAATGGTTTTTCTTGTATAAAAATGAAGATTGGTGCTATTGATTTTGATACAGAAATTAAGCTATTAAAATCGATCAGAAAAGAATATTCAAAATCAGACATAGAACTCCGTGTGGATGCTAACGGTGCTTTTTTACCAAAAACGGCATTAGAAAGGCTAAAAATACTGTCTGACCTAGAATTGCACTCCATTGAGCAACCCATAAAACCAAACCAAATAAACGAAATGGCGCGTTTATGTGAACAATCACCTTTAGCAATTGCTTTAGATGAAGAATTAATTGGGGTTTTTGATGTAACAAAAAAGCAAAAAATCATACAAACAATACAACCACAATACGTTATTTTAAAACCTAGTTTAATAGGTGGTTTTAAAGGTAGTCAAGAATGGATTGATTTGGTATGTAAAAATGATATTGATTATTGGGTTACAAGCGCCTTAGAAAGCAATGTGGGGTTAAATGCAATAAGCCAATGGACCTACACATTAAACAACCTTATGCCTCAAGGTTTGGGGACAGGTAGTTTATATACCAATAATATTGCTAGTCCGTTAGAAGTTAAAAACGGGAAATTGTATTATAATAACAATTTGAATTGGAAATTTAAAATATAAGAAATGTATATAGCACAAGCGTATAAAGGATTACATGAAGGGTGGAAATATGCAATTGGATTTATAGTTGTATTTTTTGTTGCGGCACAGCTAATAGGGGCAATCCCATTAATGGGGGCTATTGCGTATAAAACGATGCAAACTGGTGAAATGATAAATATGTCTGATATGTCAGCTATTTATACCCTATTTGATCCTAATACAACGTTGTTTTTGATGTTAATTCCGTTTGTTGTTGGTTTGATAGCATTGTTTTTATGGACCAAGTATTTACATAAATTAGATTTTACTTCACTGACTACATCACGAAAAAAAATTGATTGGAAAAGAGTCGGCTTTGCGTTTTCATTGTGGGCAATGATAACCATAGTACTAACGATGGTTGACTTCCAACTTTCTCCTGAAAATTACGAATGGAATTTTGATTTAAATAAGTTTGCAATTTTGGCAGTAATAGGTATAGTATTGATACCGATACAAACCAGTTTTGAAGAATATTTATTTAGAGGTTATTTGATGCAAGGGCTTGGAGTTATTACTAAAAACAGGTGGTTTCCATTAGTAATGACATCACTCGTTTTTGGATTAATGCATATTGCTAATCCAGAAGTAGAGAAGATAGGCTACATCATTATGGTATATTACATTGGAACAGGATTGTTTTTAGGTGTTATTACACTAATGGATGAAGGTATGGAGCTAGCTTTAGGGTTCCATGCAGCAAATAACTTAGTTACTGCTTTATTAGTTACTGCTAACTGGACTGCTTTTCAAACTAACTCTATTTTAAAAGATATGTCGGAACCTGCAGCAGGTTATGATGTGTTAGTTCCTGTGTTGGTGATTTTTCCAATTTTGTTATTCATTTTCTCTAAAAAGTACAAATGGAATAATTGGGCAGATAAACTTACAGGTACAGTAGTAAATCCTTTAAGTCAAGATACTGTTTATAATAAAGGAAATGAATAATTCCAACGGTATAAAGCAGATTTCACTAATCACTAATCACTAATCAAATTGCACCCGTCATTTAAAATAAATAAGCAGTCATATACTAGTGAATCATTAGTAAGGTTTACTGAAGAATTAACTGCTTCTGATGAAATGTATTTAAAAGATATTGGTGTTTTTATTGCCGATTGGTTGAATGATGATGATTATATTTTGGTAAACACTTCTGGTTCTACGGGTAAACCGAAACAGATTAAGTTATTGAAGGGCCATATGCGAAATAGTGCATTGGCTACAGGAAAATATTTTGAGTTAAAAGAAAATACGACTGCTTTATTATGCTTGTCCGCTACCTATATTGCAGGTAAAATGATGTTAGTACGCGCTATGGTTTTAGGCTGGAATATTCATTTGGTATCTCCGATAGCTAATCCATTAGAAACCCTTATGGCATCTTATGATTTCTGTGCAATGGTGCCTTTGCAAGTTAATGCCTCTTTAGGTCATTTGCATAAAATAAAGCAATTAATTATAGGTGGTGGCCCAATATCCAATAGTTTGCATGAGCAACTTCAAACGGTTGCTACAGATTGTTTTGCAACCTATGGCATGACGGAAACCATTACCCATATTGCTGTTAAAAAAATCAATAAGTTAGGTGCCAGCTTGAGCGCAGTCGAAAGCTATTTCAATACGCTCCCTAACGTATCTATATCTAAAAATGAAAGTGGTTGTTTAGTAATTGATGCTCCAAAAGTGTCTAATGACCTAATTGTAACCAATGACTTAATTAACATACATTCTGATACAAAATTTGAATGGATAGGGCGTTATGATAATGTAATTAATAGTGGAGGGGTTAAGTTGTTTCCTGAACAAATTGAACAAAAGCTTTCGCAATTAATTAAAGAGCGTTTTTTTGTGGCAGGGATTCCTGACGAACAATTAGGCGAGCAATTAATTCTTATAATTGAATCCGATGTCAAACTGAGCTTGTCGAAGTCCGATTATCAAAACTGTCAGCTTTCAAAATACGAAATACCCAAGCAAGTATTAGTCCTCCCAAAATTCATAGAAACGCCATCAGGTAAAATCCAACGTAAACAGACATTAGTATTATTGTAGTTTTCCGTCAGGCTGAACTTGTTTCAGGCTATCATAATCTATTTATAAACTCTTATCCTAACTCAAAAAGTAACTTCACTCAATAATACTACCCGTTCCCTCATTTATGGTTTTTGGTATCGTTTATTTCAATGACATTTGAGTAAACAATTAAAAACTATTATTATGAAAACACTAACCATTTTATTAATTCTGGTAACAACTCTTAGTTTTGCTCAAGAAAAAACAATATCAGGAAAAGTTGTCGATGAAACTAATATGCCTTTACCAGGAGCGACTGTCGTAATTAAAGGTACTACAACTGGTACTTCAACCGATTTTGATGGTTTATATTCAATTAAAGCTAATTTAGGAGATGTTCTAGTGTTTTCTTACGTTGGATATGCTGATCAAGAAAATACAGTTGGAGTTAGTTCTACAATTAATGTTTTGATGGCTCTTGATAATTCATTAGAATGTGTAGTGGTGACAGCATTAGGTGTAAAAAGAAAACCAAATAATATAAGATATTCAGGTCATGTGGTTAAATCTAGTCAAATGAAACAGAGTAGAAACCCTAATGTTGTTAATCAGTTAGCAGGTAAAATTTCAGGGTTAAAAATTTCCAATGACAGGAGAAGGTATCAATCGAATAAAACAGGAAAGAAACTTTCAAATTCAAAAATAGTAGGCGTTAAAAATGGAGTGAATAAAAGCACAAATATTATTTTAAGAGGAAATAGGTCATTAACAGGAACAAATAAAGCGTTGATTGTTATAGATGGAGTTGTAGCTAGTGAAGAAATTTTAAAAAAATTGAACCCTAAAAGTATAAAAGGAGTCAATGTATTAAAGGGGGCAACTGGTAGTGTGTTATATGGATCAAGTGCTTCTAATGGAGTTATTGTAGTAAGTACAAAACAAAATAATAAAAAACTTAAAAGGGAATTAGACTCTTTGATAAAAAAATATGAAAGAGAAGAGGTAAGTGATGAGTCCTATAGTGAGTTTCAAGAAAATAATTTTGAAAGAACTCACTTATCACCTTTATCAACTTTCTCTATCGATGTAGATAAAGCATCATATGCAAATGTGAGACGAATGATAAATAATGGTCAAAAAGTTCATCCTGATGCGATTAAAATTGAAGAGTTTATTAATTATTTTGAATACAATTACCCACAACCAGAAAAAAGCCACCCTTTTTCAATTACTACAGAAGTGAACCCTACACCTTGGAATAAACAAACTAAATTAGTTCGTATTGGTTTACAGGGAAAAACTATAGCTCAAGATGAATTTCCAGCGAGTAATTTAGTGTTTCTGATAGATGTTTCTGGTTCTATGGGAGGAACAAGCAAATTAGGGCTTTTAAAAAAGGCGTTTAAGTTTTTAACGAATCAGTTAAGAGAAAAAGATACAGTTTCTATAGTAGTATATGCTGGGGCAGCAGGTGTTGTTTTAGAACCTACTTCTGGTTCTGATAAGCAAAAAATTATGGAAGCATTGGATAATTTAGAATCTGGCGGTTCAACAGCAGGTGGTGAAGGAATTGAATTGGCATATAAAATAGCGCAAGATAATTTTGTTGTAAAAGGGAATAACAGGATAATATTAGCAACTGATGGCGATTTTAATGTAGGGGCTTCTAGTGATAAGGATATGGAGAAACTGATAGAAGAAAAACGTAAGTCAGGAGTTTTTTTAACTTGTTTAGGATTTGGTTATGGAAACTATAAGGATTCAAAATTAGAAACTCTAGCTGATAAGGGAAATGGTAATCATGGGTATATAGATAATATGCAAGAAGCTCAAAAAATGTTTGGAAAAGAGTTTGGAGGAACATTATATACTATTGCTAAAGATGTGAAAATTCAAGTTGAATTTAACCCAGCTATAGTGGATGCATATAGACTAGTTGGTTATGAAAATAGACTGTTAAATGATGAGGATTTTATTGACGACACTAAAGATGCAGGTGAGTTAGGAAGTGGACATACTGTAACGGCTCTTTATGAAATAATTTTAAAAGGAACTGAAAGTGATTATCTAAAGGAGATTCCTGAGTTAAAATATACTAAAACAAGTTCTTCAAATTCGTTTTCAAGGGAGTTATTAACTGTTAAATTTCGATATAAAAAACCTGATGGTAAAAAAAGTATTGAAATTGTGAAAACTGCTGGAAATGAAAATGTAATTCATAATATAAAAGATTTTAATTTTTCATCTGCAGTAGCGCTTTTAGGAATGCAATTAAGAAATTCCAAATACACTAGTAAAACGAATTACAATGATGTTATTTCATTAGCTGAAAAAGGTAGAGGGATAGATAAAGATGGTTATAGAGCAGAATTTATAAGACTTGTAAAAACGCTTCAATAAATTTAGTTAGTTTTTTTTGTTGAATGCAGTACATTATAATACTTAATGTATTCCTAAAAGGAACACATAATTGTGTTCCTTTTGTTATATTTGGGAAGTTCTAAAGGCTTAATAATAAAAGCTAGATTTTAGAAAGACTAAATATTTTTAACCCGGAATAATATCGGATAATTAAAACCCACTTGTGGGTAAAAAATAACTTAAAAATGAAATTAATAAAAGTACTCGTATTATTTATTTGTGTAAATGTTTCCGCACAACAAGGAGGTATGTGGATTCCTTCTTTGTTAAAAGGAATGAACGAAACTGAAATGAAAAGTTTAGGAGGTAAACTTTCTGCTGAAGATATTTTCAGTGTAAATAACTCAAGTTTAAAGGACGCTATAGTGCACTTTAATGGCGGTTGTACTGCTGAAGTAATTTCTCCTAAAGGATTGTTGTTAACCAATCATCATTGTGGTTTTGGACAAATACAGTCTCACTCTTCAGTAGAAAAGGATTATTTAAAAGATGGGTTTTGGGCAATGTCTTTGGATGAAGAGCTACCAAATAAAAACTTAGAAGTTACTTTTATTGTGAAAATTGAAGATGTAACTAAAGCTGTTTTAAATGGTGTGTCTGATGAAATGTCACCAAAGGACATGCAAAGTTTGATTCAAAAAAACACTAATGGATTGCAAAAATCGTATCAAAAGGAAGAATGGCAAGGGACTAAAGTGAAAGCCTTTTTTAAAGGAAATCAGTATTTCTTATTTGTAACAGAATCTTTTGAAGACATTCGTTTGGTAGGAGCGCCGCCTTCAGCAATTGGTAAATTTGGTTCTGATACTGACAACTGGATGTTCCCTCGTCATACAGGAGATTTTTCAATGTTTCGTATTTATGCTGATAAAAATAATCGTCCAGCAAAATATTCAAAAGATAATGTACCATATACACCAAAGCATTTTTTACCAGTTTCTTTAGATGGTATTCAAGAAGGTGATTTTACAATGGTATTTGGTTTTCCAGGACGTACAAATGAGTATTTGCCAGCTGTAGCTGTTGAACAAATTACTCAAAAAGTAAATCCTACTAATATCAAGATCCGTGAAGAAGCGTTAAAAGTTATTGATGCTGGAATGAAGTCAGATGCTAAAATTCGTATTCAATATGCATCTAAACAGGCTAGAATGGCTAACTATTGGAAAAAATGGATTGGTGAAAATCAAGGAATAGAAAAAAGTAATGCAATTGCTAAAAAACGTGCTTTTGAAGCAACGTTCACGAAAGCGATTTCCAAAAAGGAATACAAAAAATATCAGACCTTATTATCAGATTTTGATAAGCTATATGGAGAGTTTGAACCTTATGCTGTAAAGCGATCTAACTTTTTTGAAATATTTTTAAGAAATAGTGAGTTGATGACTACTATGTTTCGTTTGTATCAATTAGAGCAATCAAAAGCAAAAGGGGAAGAGCGATATGAGAAAACTGAAGAATTCGTAAAGTCTCAAATTACTCGTATTCAAAAAGATTATGATTTATCAGTAGATAAAGGAGTTTTTGAGGCTATTATGCCTTTATATGATGTTAAAAATAGCAATAGTGATTTTTACAGTACATCTTCTTTTACAAATTTAACGGATGCTTTAAAAGCCTTGGAAGGATCATCAGAAGAAGTTATCGCTAGAATTAATAATGATGCTGCATACAAGTTTGCTAAGCCATACATCGCAGAGTTTTATAACAATCTTCAACCAAATTACCAACATATAAATGGTGAGATAGCAAAAGTTCAAAAACAATACATGAAAGCCTTAATGGAGGTGTTACCTAGTGATAAATACTATCCAGATGCAAATAGTACTTTACGTATTACTTACGGGCAGGTGAAAGGGTATTCACCTAGAGATGCCGTGTATTACAATCCGGTAAGTTACTTAGACGGGATTATTGAAAAGCATATTCCTGGAGATTATGAGTTTAGTGTTCCTGAAAAATTATTAGAGCTACATAAAACAAAAGATTACGGTCAATATGCTGACAGTAATGGTAAAGTTCCAGTTTGCTTTTTAGGAACAAACCATACTACTGGAGGTAATTCTGGAAGTCCAGCTATTGATGCTAACGGAAACTTGATTGGGTTAAATTTTGACAGAGTATGGGAAGGTACAATGAGTGATATGAATTATGATCCTGAAATTTGTAGAAACATCATGGTTGATGCTAGATATATTTTATTTATTGTAGATAAGTATGCTGGGGCAACTCGTTTAATTGATGAAATGAAATTAGTACACCCTAAACAAAAAAAATAGAATTTTTTTAAATGAATTTTATAAGCTGTCTTGTTTCAAGACAGCTTTTTTATTTTTGATGCATTAATCAAAACACATGGAAGAGATATTAAAGTTGACTAGTGGACTGTGTTGGTCTATTGTGTACATAGTTTTAATTTATCAAGGATTTAAACATAAAAGTTATGGTATGCCATTAGTGGCATTAGGCTTAAATTTTGGTTGGGAATTTTTCTATAGTTTTTATGAATTGGATGTAGCTAACATAAGTTTACAACGATGGATAAATATATTTTGGTTTGTATTTGATGCTATTATTGTATACCAATGTTTTAGGTATGGAAGGCAATATTTTCCAAAGAAATTAAATTCAAAGTTATTTGTATTATGGCTGGTGATTGTTTTTGTGCTTTGCTTTTTTATTGAATATGCTTTTTTAATTGAGTTTGGAAAAAGTAACGGTGCTAAATATGCAGCCTTTTTGCAAAATTTGGTCATGTCATTTTTGTTTCTCGATTTATTGCTTAAACGAACTAATATCGATGAGTTTTCTATTGTAGTAGCCATTTGTAAATGGTTGGGTACATTAGCTCCAACAATATTATTTGGAAAAGAAAACAACTTTATACTTACCATAGGTGTTTTATGTACGATAGTTGATTTAATTTATATAACAGTCCTTTTTAAATACAAATCATCTAATAAGTTTAGGCTGGCAACATAGGTGTATGCGAGGTAGCCATAAAAATAAATATTTAATTATAGAAACAGTTTCCTATCAGGTTTACTTTTTATATTGGTAAAAGGTTCTGTTGGTTAGGTAACTTATTGCTATCACTCGTCCTAACTCCCTTTTTATGATGGATATTAATACTTAACTTCTTGTGTCCAAATTTAAATTGTAGAGCTATGAAAAAGTTATGTATGTATTTGCTAATAATAGGATTGGGGTTTCCTGTTTTTGCACAAGAAAAACAATCTGAGGATTTTTATGAATCGAATGAATTACCAGCTGTAGTTTTAAAAAAAGCGGGAGACGAATTTTCAGTGTATTATCCAGATATTTCTAATCCAGATAGTAGAGTGTTGAAGTTAGAAAATAAATTTATTAGTTATAAAATTGAGAATGATTTTCAAGGGAAAACAGACTATTTGCTATTACTTGAAGTAGAAGGAGGGGTTCTTGCGGCTACATTTAATAAAAAAGGAAAACTAATTTCGGTAGTTGAAAAGTTTGAAAATGCAAGATTACCAGAAAAAATTAGAGTGAAACTAGCTAGTGAGTATCCAAAGTGGGATCTTGTAAAAGATAAATTTTTATACGTTCAAAAAAGTGGAGAAGTAAAAAGAAAAGAGTATAAAATTATAATGAAGAAAGATAATAAAATTAAAAGAATAGTTGTGGATGAAGACGGAACTATTATTAGAGGAAAATCATAATATTTAGTTATTGGGTGTATTTAAAAAGAGTAGTTACTTATTGAAGTGCTACTCTTTTTTATTTGTGTAATATATTGATAGTTAATGTGTTAAATAGTGTTAACGAAATAGTGTATTGTGTTTTTATTAACAAAAAACAACGAATTAATTCTTAAATTTACATAGCTAAAGTATACTTAATTAAGATTAATCTTAACCCAAATTGTCACTTATTTTTAATTATACATTCTTGTGTGTGTGTTTATAATTTAATCAATTATAAGTATAAGTAAGGATGTTATTTGTTAATCAAAAAACAATTAGTTATGAAAACAGTATGCGTGTATTTGCTTGTTTTAGGAATGGTATTTCCTATGCTTGCGCAAGAAAATTTATATGATGAGTTATACGAATCTGGTGAACTACCAGCAGTAGTGCTAAAAAAAGCTGGAGAAGAGTTTTCGGTGTATTATCCTGATAATAGTAATCCTGATAGTAGAGTATTAGCGCTTGAAAAAACATTTATATCATATAAATTAAAAGCTAAAGAAGGGAAGTTAGAATCATATTTATTACTATTTGAATTAGAAGACGGATTCCTGTCAGCCTCATTCAATGAAAAAGGAAAGTTAATTTCTGTTGTAGAAAAGTTTAAAAATGTTAGGCTACCTGAGTTAGTAAGAAAAAGTTTATCTGAGAAATTTCCTGAATGGAGTTTAGTGAAAGATAAATATCTATATGTTCAAAAATATGGGGCAGTAAAGATAAAAGAGTATAAAATTATTATGAAAAAAGATAGTAAGATTCGTAGAGTAGTAGTTAACGAAGATGGAGTAATTATTAGAGGATCTAAATCCTAACTTGATACTTTATAAGTCAATTTCCCTGGCGGCAAGCCCAAGAGGTGTAAATTAACACTACTTTTTATTGGTGAGGCAAGCCTCAGAATATTAAACCCATTAGAGGGAATAAAAAGCCGCTTATTATAATAAGCGGCTTTTATAATTAGGGGTGATTAACCTTAAAATACTTATAAAAAGTATTTATTTTCGGGCGATGACTCTTTCAACAGCATTAATGATAGCTGTATCGTCTAGCCCATATTTTTTCATTAATTGCTCAGGAGTTCCTGACTCACCAAAAGTATCGTTTGTTGCAACGAATTCTTGAGGAGTAGGGTTGTTTAATGCTAAAACTCTAGCAACACTTTCTCCTAAACCACCTAAATGATTGTGTTCTTCAGCGGTAACTATACATCCCGTTTTAGCAACTGAAGCTAATATTGCTTCTTTGTCTAAAGGTTTAATAGTATGGATATTTATTACTTCAACAGAAATCCCTTTAGCTTCTAATGCTTCAGCAGCTTTTAGTGACTCCCAAACTAAATGTCCAGTAGCAACAATAGTTACATCTGTTCCTTCAGTTAATTGTAACGCTTTTCCTATTTCAAATTTTTGATCAACAGGAGTAAAGTTAGCTACTTTTGGTCGCCCAAATCGTAAGTAAACTGGCCCTACATAATCTGCAATAGCTTCCGTAGCAGCTTTAGTTTGATTATAGTCACAAGGGTTAATAACTACCATTCCTGGTAACATTTTCATTAATCCAATATCTTCTAATATTTGATGTGTAGCTCCATCCTCACCTAATGTTAATCCAGCGTGTGATGCACAAATTTTTACGTTTTTATCAGAATACGCAATTGATTGACGAATTTGGTCATACACTCTACCTGTAGAGAAGTTTGCAAAAGTTCCTGTAAAAGGAATTTTACCACCAATTGTCATCCCTGCTGCAACACTCATCATGTTAGCTTCCGTAATTCCCATTTGGAAAAAACGTTCAGGATTATTAGCTATAAATTCATCCATTTTTAGTGAACCAACTAAATCGGCACATAAGGCAACCACATTTTCATTAGCTTTACCTACAGCCGCTAAACCAGCTCCAAAACCAGAACGAGTATCTTTTTTTCCTTGATCTATATATTTTTTCATTGTTATTGTGCTTGTAGATTAATAATCTCCTAAAGTTTCTGGATTCTGTGCTAACGCGTTCGCTAATTGTTCATCATTAGGAGCTTTACCATGCCAAGCATGAGTACCCATCATAAAATCTACTCCATTACCCATTTCTGTATGTAATAAAATACAAACTGGTTTCCCTTTCCCTGTTCTACTTTTTGCTTCTGCTAATGCTTTTAAAATAGTATCGATATCGTTACCTTTCTTTACATCTAAAACATCCCATCCAAAAGCTTCAAATTTTGCTTTTAAATCTCCTAATGGCAATACATCATCTGTTGCACCATCAATTTGTTTTTTATTATAATCTACTGTAGCAATATAATTATCTACTTTGTTACCAGCAGCATACATTGCAGCTTCCCAAATTTGTCCTTCTTGTAATTCACCATCACCATGTAAGCTATATACAGTAGTATCTTCACCATTTAACTTTTTAGTTAAAGCAGCTCCTATGGCAACACTCATTCCTTGCCCTAAAGAACCTGAAGCAATACGTATTCCTTCTAATCCTTCATGAGTTGTAGGATGACCTTGTAATCTTGTATTAAGTAGTCTGAAAGTATTTAATTCCGATACAGGAAAATATCCGTTTCTAGCTAAAACGCTATAGTACACTGGAGAAATATGTCCGTTTGATAAAAAGAATAAATCTTCATTGAAACCATCCATTGTGAAGTTGGTATCATGTTTCATTACCTCTTTGTATAAACAAACTAAAAATTCAGCACACCCTAAAGAACCTCCTGGATGTCCAGAGCTTACTTTGTGTACCATTCGTAAAATATCTCTACGAACTTGAATAACTTGATCTTGTAACTGTTGTGTTGGCATGTTGTGTTGTTAAAATATCTTGCAAAAATAGATTTTTAATACCTATAATAAAAACTATTTTTAAAGCAATTATTAACCAATAATAAGATTTGCTAACAATTTTGATTTTATTAAGATTTACTTATCTATTAGTTGTTATATTTGCTTCCATATTAAACCAATATAAGTAGTTTAATAAGATGAGGTTTTCCTCAATTAAAAATACTATTAATCCATAGCTTTGCGTGTTTGCGCAGAGCAAAGTTGATTTTTGTTATATGCAATTTGAAATAAACGCAAAAGATGCTCAGTCAAAGGCAAGAGCTGGTAAAATGACTACCGATCATGGTGTTATTGAAACCCCTATTTTTATGCCAGTAGGTACTATTGGTACAGTAAAAGGAGTTCATCAAACAGAACTTAAAAATGAAATTAATCCTGATATTATATTAGGGAATACATATCATTTGTATTTACGTCCTGGTATGGAAATCATGGAAAAAGCTGGTGGTTTGCATAAATTTATGAATTGGGACAGGAATCTTTTAACAGATTCAGGAGGGTATCAAGTATATTCGCTTTCTTCTAATAGAAAAATAAAAGAAGAAGGGGTTAAGTTTAAATCGCATATTGACGGTTCGTATCATTTCTTTTCTCCAGAGTTTTCTATGGACGTTCAAAGAAGTATTGGTGCTGATATTTTTATGGCATTTGATGAGTGTACTCCATATCCTTGCGATTATAATTACGCTAAACGTTCAATGCATATGACGCATCGTTGGTTGGACAGGTGTATAAAACATATTGGTGAAACTCCTGTAAAATATGGTCATGACCAAGCTTTTTTTCCAATAGTTCAAGGAAGTACTTATAAAGATTTGCGTAAACAATCTGCTGAGTTTATTGCTTCAAGAGAAGCTGTTGGAAATGCAATTGGTGGATTATCAGTAGGAGAACCTGCAGATGAATTATATGCAATGACTGAGGTTGTTTGTGATGTTTTACCAGAAGATAAACCACGTTATTTAATGGGGGTTGGAACGCCTATTAATATATTAGAGAATATCGCTTTAGGAGTAGATATGTTTGACTGTGTTATGCCAACGCGTAATGCCCGTAACGGAATGTTATTCACTGCTCACGGATCCATTAATATCAAAAATAAAAAATGGGAAGCTGATTTTTCTGCTATTGATGATATGGGAATCACTTGGGTTGATACCTATTACTCAAAAGCATATGTAAGACATTTGTTTACCGTAAATGAAATGTTAGGAAAACAAATAGCAACCATCCATAATTTAGGATTCTATTTATGGCTAACTCGTGAAGCGAGAAAGCATATTATCGCTGGTGATTTTAGAGAATGGAAAGATAAAATGGTTAAACAAATGGATAACAGACTGTAATGTTAAAAATACTTGACAGGTATATATTAAAACGCTATTTAGGAACATTCGCAGTAATGATTCTATTATTTATTCCTATTGGAATAATGGTAGATTTATCTAGTAAAATTGATAATATTATTGAAAGTAATGCTCCGATAGGTAAGGTGCTTTTTTTCTATTACAATTTTACCATATATATGGGGTACTTATTGTTTCCTCTATTTTTATTTCTATCAATAATTTGGTTTACCTCTAAGTTGGCTAATAAAACTGAAATAATAGCCATATTAAGCTCAGGGGTATCATTCAATCGTTTTTTACGACCTTATTTAGTTGGAGCAACATTAATTGCTGTTTTCTTTTTTTTAGTAGGTATGTTTGTTTTGCCTAATTCTAGTAAAGATTTTAATGAGTTTAAATACGAATACTTACATAGAAATAGAAAAGATAAGGATGATGGTGTTAAGTTCAGACAAATCAACGATAAGGAATATATATATGTATCTAGTTTTGATTCTAAAACAAAAACAGGGTATAATTTTACTTTAGAACATTTTGATGGAAATGAATTAAAGCATAAAATTCAAGCAACTAAAATACAATATAGAGAGAAAGACTCTTCTTATAAATTAACACAATATATAAGAAGAAATGTTGGTGAACATCACGATGAAATTATAAGAAAAACTAGAAAAGACACCATTTTTGATTTTGATTTGGACGATTTAACACCAGTAAAATATATAGCTGAAACCAAAAGTTATTCGGAGCTAAATGAATTCATTGAAAAAGAGAAAAAAAGAGGGTCGAGATATGTAAGTAGATATGAGGTAGTTAAGTATAAACGATGGAGTATTCCAGTATCGGCATTTATATTAACTATTATAGCAGTAGCTGTTTCTGCAATGAAACGTAGAGGTGGTATGGGAGTTAATCTAGCTTTTGGTATTGCTTTAGCATTCGGATTCATATTCATCGATAGGATATTTAGTGTAATGGCTGATCAATCTGGGTTTAACCCTTTATTAGCTGTTTGGTTACCCAATATTTCTTTCGGGATTTTAGCCATCTACTTACTGTACAATGCCAAACGATAAACTTAAAAGTTATTTGCACTTACACCTCATAGTTTTTATATGGGGGTTTACAGCAATTTTAGGAAAATTACTTTCTATTGATGCAGTAGCATTAGTATGGTATAGAATGGGATTAGCTAGCGTACTTATTTTTTGGTATGTTAAGTATAAAAAAATGTCACTTCATATTTCAAGAAGCCAAATAATAAAATATATTTTTGGAGGTGTTGTTATAGCCTTGCATTGGGTAACTTTTTTTTATGCTATTAAAATTTCAAATATATCCATTGCATTGGCAACTATGAGTACTGGTGCATTCTTTACCATTTTTATTGAAGCCTTATATAAAAGAAAAAAAGTTGATGTACGAGAATTAATTTTCGGGGTACTAGCAATTGTTGGATTATATATTATTTACCAAGCAGAAATAACCTTACAATTAGGGATGTTTGTTGCATTATTATCTTCTTTTTTATCCGCTCTATTTTCAGTTTTTAATGCCGATTTTGTAAAAGAAGAAAGTGCGATAATAATTTCATTTTATGAAATTGTTTTTGGAGTAGTAGCAGTTACAGTTTATTTATTATGTAATGGTGAGTTACTAACGGAAGGATTTTTCATTTTACAACCTTTAGACTATTTATGGCTATTTGTTTTAAGTAGTGTTTGTACTGCATACGCTTTTATAGTATCTATTGATTTATTAAAAAAACTAAGCGCTTTTACAGTAATGTTGACGATTAATTTAGAGCCTATTTACGCAATTATTTTGGCATTAATTTTATTTCCTACCAATGAAAAAATGTCAGGTTCGTTCTATTTGGGAGCGGGATTGATTTTATTAACAGTAGTTGTAAATGGAATTTTAAAAACTGTAAGGAGGAACAAAAAGCAAGCAATAAATTTAGAATAATCATTAAGTATTAATAAAGTTTACTTGGTGTAATATGAATAAAATTTCACAGTAGAAAAAAAATAACAAAAGCATATTAATAATAGAGATTGATTAGTAAAGTTTTTATATTTGCTTCGCTAATAGATAACGACTAAAAATCATTATGGAATATTTAGATTTTGAGCTTCCTATTCAGGAACTAGAAGAACAACTAGAAAAGTGTGCAGTTTTAGGTAAAGAAAGCGATGTTGATGTTACTGAAACTTGTAAACAAATTGAAAAAAAACTAGCAGAAAAGAAAAAAGAAATATATAGCAACCTATCCGCTTGGCAACGTGTTCAAATGTCAAGACACCCATCAAGACCATATACTTTAGATTATATTAAAGCTATATGTGGTGATGAATTTGTTGAAATGCATGGTGACAGAAATGTACGCGATGATAAGGCAATGATAGGTGGTTTAGGTAAAATTGGTGGGCAATCATTTATGATTATTGGTCAGCAAAAAGGGTTTAATACCAAGACGCGTCAATACAGAAACTTCGGTATGGCTAATCCAGAAGGATATAGAAAAGCCTTGAGGTTAATGAAGTCTGCAGAAAAATTTGGTATTCCTGTAGTTACCCTTATTGATACTCCAGGAGCATATCCAGGTTTGGAAGCTGAAGAAAGAGGTCAAGGAGAGGCTATTGCTAGAAATATTTTGGAAATGACTCGTTTAAAAGTGCCAATCATTTGTGTAATAATAGGTGAAGGAGCATCTGGTGGAGCATTAGGAATAGGAGTAGGAGATAAAGTATTAATGTTGGAAAACACGTGGTACTCAGTAATCTCTCCAGAATCATGTTCTTCAATTTTATGGAGAAGCTGGGAGTATAAAGAACAAGCAGCAGAAGCATTAAAACTAACAGCTAAGGATATGAAAAAAATGGGCTTAGTTGATGAAATTGTAAAAGAACCAATTGGTGGAGCTCATAGAGATCGTGAAAAAACTTTTGATATTGTGGCTAAGGCAATTACCAAGTCATTTGAGGAATTTAAAAAGTTATCACCAAAGGATTTAGTAGATCAACGTATGGATAAATATTCCAATATGGGAGTATTTAATGAATAAGTTTCATTAAATCCAATATCTTATAAAAGAGCCGAAGTACTAACTTCGGTTTTTTTGGCGTTATTAACAATAAAATAAACTTATTAACAGTTTAATTGTTAATGATCTGTGAATTACTATAAATCATATTAGCAGTAAAAAACTGTACATTCGTTGCCATGGAAAACCCCAATTTTGTTCAAGGATATCAAGTAGATAAAAGCACTCTAATTAATTTAGAAAAAGGAAAAATACCTCCGCAAGCAATTGACTTAGAGGAGGTTGTGCTTGGAGCGATGATGATTGATAAAAAAGGTGTCGATGATGTAATTGATATTTTACATCCTGAAGCATTTTATAAACAAGCCAACCAATTTGTCTTTGAAGCAATTTTTAAACTCTTTGAAAACTCAGAACCTGTTGATTTATTAACCGTTTCTCATCAGCTTAAAAAAGATGAGAAATTAAAGTTAGTTGGAGGTGATTTTTATTTAATTTCATTAACTCAAAAAGTTTCATCTTCCGCACATATTGAGTTTCATGCACGTATAATTTTACAAAAATTTATTCAAAGAAGTTTGATTAAAATTTCTAGTGAAATTATTGAAGAAGCATATGATGAAACGAAAGATGTTTTTGATTTGTTGGATAACGCTGAAGCAAAATTATATGAAGTTACTCAAGGAAATATCAAAAAATCTTCTGAATCTGCAAGAGATTTAGTGCATCTTGCTAAAAAGAAAATTGAAGAAATTTCTCAACAAGATGGTACAAGTGGTATTCCTACAGGGTTTACTAAACTGGATGCATTAACTTCAGGATGGCAACCTTCTGATTTAATTATTATAGCAGCACGTCCTGGTATGGGTAAAACAGCTTTAACCTTAACGATGGCGCGTAATATTGCTGTTGACGCGAATAAAGGGGTAGCTTTCTTTTCATTAGAGATGTCATCAGTGCAATTAATAACGCGTTTGATTTCTTCTGAAACAGGATTGTCTTCAGAAAAATTACGTACGGGTAAGTTAGAAAAACATGAATGGGAACAACTTAATGTAAAAGTTAAAAATTTAGAAAAAGCACCTTTGTTTATTGATGATACTCCATCATTATCCATCTTTGATTTAAGAGCGAAGGCTAGAAGGTTAGCTTCTCAGCATAATATTAAAATAATTATGATTGATTACTTGCAATTAATGACTGCTGGTGGATCAAGTAAAACGGGAAATAGGGAACAAGAAATATCTACTATTTCTAGAAATTTAAAGGCATTAGCGAAAGAACTTGAAGTTCCAGTAATTGCCCTTTCTCAATTGTCGCGTGCGGTTGAATCTAGGGGAGGAAGTAAAAGACCTTTACTTTCTGATTTAAGGGAATCTGGAGCGATTGAGCAAGATGCAGATATTGTATCGTTTATATATCGACCTGAATATTATAAAATGGATGAATGGGATGATGATGAGCGTTCTCCTACTGAAGGACAAGGGGAATTAATTATTGCAAAACACAGAAATGGTGGTTTGGAGAATATACGTCTGAAATTTATTGGTCATTTAGGTAAGTTTGATAATTTGGATGATTTTAGTACGCCCTTCGAAATGCAATCATCAATGAATGATGATGATAGCCCGTTTTCTTCAGGTTCGTTACCTAGTCCAGAGGACGCCTTTGGAAGTTCAATGAACTCTAATCAAGGTTTTAATGATGACGAAGTTCCTTTTTAACCTATGAGGATACATTAATAACAATTAGTATTACAAAAACAGAAATGACTTATTATTTTACTAATAAGTCATTTTTGTTTTATTTATAGGTATTTATTTTCCAATTTTTAAGTATCTTTTGTCTTATGAAAAAACAAGTACTACTTATACTAATACTACTGTATTCAGTAAGTAATTTTGCATCTTATATTATTATACCTATGGATGCAGAAAGTCAGAAAAATCATTTAAAAGCATATGGTATTACGTATTGGCTGTTAGAGCATCAGCAAAAAGTAAAATGGTTGCTGAATTATAGAGGAGGTTCTTTCTTAATATCTGATACTGAAAAAACACGTAAAGAATGTACTATTCGAGGGGTTTCATATGAAGTGCTTTCTAATGCAAAAACAGAAGAAATTTTAATAGGAATTAGTAGTCCATCAGTAAATCAAGAAGCTGTTATTTTAGAAAAAGCACCAAGAATTGCTGTATATGCACCTAGCTCTAATTTACCTTGGGACGATGCAGTTACGATGGCTCTAACTTTTGCTGAAATCCCTTATGAAAAAATATATGATGAGGAAGTGTTAAGCGATGCTTTAATAGCATATGATTGGCTGCATTTACATCATGAAGACTTTACAGGACAATACGGTAAATTTTATAGAAGTTTCAAAGCAGCACCTTGGTATATTGAAAATAAAAAGAATGCAGAGGCGTTAGCAAAGAGGTTAGGTTATAAAAAGGTTTCTGAAGAAAAAAGAGCAGTAGCATTAAAGATAAGGGATTTTGTTGTTGGAGGTGGTTTTATGTTTGCAATGTGTAGTGCTACTGATAGTTTTGATATTGCACTAGCAGCTACAAAAACTGATATTTGTGAGCCAATGTTTGATGGAGATCCAAGTGATGCAAACTATCAGAATAAATTAAATTTTAGAAACACATTTTCGTTTACCGATTTTACATTGGAACGCAATCCAAATACCTATGAATTTTCCAGTATTGATATGACTACCAAGCGAAAAATTAAAAAAGAATTAGACTATTTTTCTTTAATGGAATTTTCAGCAAAATGGGATCCAATCCCAACAATGTTATGTCAAAATCATACACAATTGGTAAAAGGGTTTATGGGGCAAACAACTTCTTTTGAGCGAAAAGAGTTAAAGTCATCGGTTTTAGTAATGGGAGAAAATAAAACTAATGGTGAGGCAAAATATATTCACGGAATAAAAGGAAAAGGTTTTTTCACCTTTTATGGAGGGCATGATCCTGAAGATTATCAGCATAGAGTAGGTGATCCTAAAACAGAATTAGAGCTTCATCCAACTTCACCAGGGTATCGTTTAATATTAAATAATGTCTTGTTTCCTGCTGCAAAAAAGAAAAAAGAAAAAACATAATCTTAATTTTTTTCTGGAATGTAAAGAGTTCTTAATATTTTAGAGTGTAGGTTTATCTGTCTTCTAATTGATTTATTTTTTCATATCTTTATGAAAGTGAGTAGGGTAAAATCTTTTTCTGATACTCATAATTTATGAATAAAATAAATGATGGAAGATTTCAAGTATAAAAATAAATTCGGAAGGACAACTACGCTTTCTTTAAAAGTATTTTACACTTTATCGGTAAGTACATTTCTTTTTTCTTTATTTTGCTATTTTCAAATAGGAATTAGAGGGGTTATTTTTAAATCTTTATTGGCATATTCGATATTCAATTCATTTAATATTTTATTTTTTTATTTACACAAAAATATAATTAAGTCGTATGTTATTGCCTCAGTATTAGGGTATATAACCTTATTATTTATTTGTTCACATAGTGGAGGCGTAAATAGCCCCGCAATTTCTTTTTTTGTTTTAATAATATTCTTTGGCTATCTAATAAAGAAAATATATGGTAATATATGGCTCATAACAGTTGTAGTTACAGTTATGGTATTTTATATTCTGAATATATCCTCTTTTGAGCTTGTTAATGAAATTAATGAGGAGAATATTGCAGAATTTAATTTATTATTTCTTTTTTTCTTAATCATACTATTGGGCGGAGTTTTTGGAAGAATGATGAACAAAACTAATGAAAAAATTAAAAAAGCAAAACTTGAAATTGTAAAAAAGAATGATGAAAAAACAGTCATGCTAAAGGAAATTCATCATCGGGTAAAAAACAACTTGCAAGTAGTAAATAGTTTACTTCGTATTCAGGCTAGGAATATTGTAAATGAAAAGGTGAAAATGATGTTTAAGGTTGCACAAAGTAGGGTAGTTGCAATGGCAAGACTTCATGAAAAAATTTACAACACTAAAGATTTAAAAAATATTGATGTAGCTGAGCATTTTAAGTTACTGGTTAGTGATTTGATTAGTAGTAATAATTTGGATAAAGATATTTCTTCAAAGTTAAGTATTGAGCCTATTATAATGTCGATAGATACCTTGTTGCCTTTGAGTTTAATTATTAATGAATTGATATCAAATTCACTGAAACATGCTTTTAATGACATGGAAAAGGGAGAGGTATTAGTAGAGTTAATACTTAAAGAAAATTATCAATGCAAATTAACTGTTGGTGATAACGGTACAGGTGTGAATAGTGATATTTTATCTAGTACAAATAATTCTACAGGAGTTACTTTAATTAAAACATTTGTAAGGCAGTTAAACGGGAGTATTACAGCTTTAAAAAACACCAATGGAACAAGTTTTGAAATAACCTTCACCAATGGTATCGTAAAATAATTTAAGAGTTAAGCTTCTTTACTGTATTACCTACTAAATGTTTTTGTTTTGGCTTTAAATGAAACAAGCTACTTTGTAATGACTTTTTTTTTAGCTACCTTTAGTAATGGAACTTAGTTGATTATAGTTTTTACTATACAAATACTTTAGGAAACTGGCGTGATTAAGTTATAAACTAGCGAAAAAATGTTACAATTTTCATTTTTGAAAAATAATTTTGGTAAGAGAACGAAACTAACGATAAAAGTATCTCTTACCTGTTCAATTATGACCCTTATATGTGCTTTGTTTTTTTATTATTTCCTAGAGATTAAAGGGGTTATATTTTATACACTGTTTGTATATTCTTTAGTTAATTTTTTAAACATTTTGATGTTTTTAAAGCATAGAAGACTGGAGATAACATACAATATAATGTCGATATTGGCTTTTTGTGTGACCTATATTATATGTTTATATAGTGGGGGTGTAAATAGTCCTTTTTCTACATTCTTAGTATTGATTATTTTCTCAGGTTATGCAACAACTATTTATTATGGTGATTTATGGTTGATTATCGTTTCTATAGCGGCATTATCTCTTTATTTAATAAGTATATCAGATTTTAATTTCACCAATTATGTGCCAGAGAAGGCCGATCATGCATTTAACTTTTTCTTTTTATTGTTCTTAATAGTTTTATTGGGTGGCGTTTTTGGTAGATTAATGAGTAAAAATAATACTTTGGTTTATAAGTCGAAAAAGGAAATAGCCAAAAGAAATGAAGAAAAAACGGTCATGTTAAAAGAAATTCATCATCGTGTTAAAAATAATCTACAAGTAGTAAATAGTTTACTTCGTATTCAAGCTAGAGGGATTGATGACGAAAATGTAAAATTAATGTTTAAATTAACTCAAAGTAGGGTTATAGCTATGGCTAGACTGCATGAAAAAATTTACAATACTAAGGATTTAAAATATATTGATGTAAATGATCATTTTAAGTTACTTATAAGAGATTTGATTCATAGCTACAATTTGGATAAAAATATTGTATCTAAATTTAATATTGAGCCAGTAAAAATGTCAATAGATACTCTTTTGCCTTTAAGTTTGATTGTTAATGAATTAATTTCTAATTCATTAAAACACGCTTTTAATGATGTAGATGGCGGAGAGCTCTTTGTTGCATTAAAAAGTACAAACAATAACTATGAATATGAATTAATTGTCGGTGATAATGGTATTGGAACTCCAGGGTGTGTCTTATCTGAAGTAGTTAACTCTACCGGTGTTACATTAATTAAAACATTTGTAAGACAGTTAAACGGTTCTATAATTACATTGAAAGAAAGGAAGGGTACTAATTTTAAAATATTATTTTCAAATATTCATACAAAATAGTATTGGCTCTTCCTGAAAGAAGTCGATTTTGTGTAATCTTATTTCAAGATGTGACAACAAATAAAATAAAAAAAGCCATCTAAAATAGATGGCTTTTTAAGCGAGATAAATATGTTAAACGTTTATTTTACTTTATCAACAATTGCTTTAAAAGCAGCTGGGTTGTTCATTGCTAAATCAGCTAAAACCTTACGGTTTAACTCAATGTTATTAGCTTTTACTTTTCCCATAAATACAGAGTAAGACATATCATATTGTCTTGTCCCTGCATTAATACGTTGTATCCAAAGTCTACGGAAAGTTCTTTTCTTATTTCTACGGTCTCTATAAGCATAACTCATAGCTTTATCAACCGCATTTTTAGCAACTGTCCAAACGTTCTTTCTTCTACCAAAGTATCCTTTGGCTTGCTTCAATACTTTTTTTCTTCTGGCTCTACGAGCAACAGCGTTTACTGATCTAGGCATAATTTTAATTTTTGTTTTTGTAGCAGGCGGTCGATAATCG
>Ga0209291_1001050_pt1 | contig 25423 bp, 19 predicted proteins | sample GOMGulsemesocosm_FD_184633 | JGI IMG/M metagenome (GOLD analysis project Ga0209291, IMG submission 184633) | Methane-oxidizing microbial communities from mesocosms in the Gulf of Mexico - GOM9B Gulf of Mexico (SPAdes) (version 2) | ecosystem: Environmental > Aquatic > Marine > Cold seeps...
CATAGAACGCATCTATGTAAACGAATCAATTTATGATGAATATTTAGCGGCATTTATTGCTTTGGTAAAAGAATATAAGTTAGGTCGTTCAGACGACCCTGAAACAACACTTGGCCCATTAGTTCGCACTTCTGCAGCTGAATTTGTCCGTAAGCAAATTATTGAGGCAGTAAAACAGGGAGCTAAAGCTCATATTAACCCAACTGAATTTGATTTGGATGAAGCTGGTACACCCTATATGGCACCTCAGGTATTAACTGATGTTGATCATACTATGCGAGTAATGACAGAAGAAAGTTTCGGCCCAGTTGTTGGCATTATGAAAGTCTCATCAGACGAAGAAGCAATTAGATTGATGAATGATAGTGAATTTGGTCTTACTGCATCAATCTTCAGCGCTGATATAGAAAAATCGGTAATACTCGGTAATGAATTGGAAGTAGGTACATTCTTTGTTAATCGCTGTGACTATCTTGATCCTGAATTAGTATGGACAGGGGTTAAAAACACAGGCCGTGGTTATACATTATCAAAATTAGGGTTTGGTAATTTTATTCGTTCAAAATCCTTCCACATCAAAACCAATGTTTAAGAAATAAATAATGAGTATTTAAGAGGTATTTAATGAGAAATTTAAGTGCTAACTGGAATTATCCTAATAGTATTCTTGCCGGCGTAGGACGTATAAATGAGTTAGCTGAAACATGTAAAAGACTGAACATGAAGGCTCCTTTGTTAATTACCGATCCTGGGCTAGTGGCATTGCCGATGATCGATGAAGCTGTAGCTCTTTGTAATAAGTCAGGACTACGCTGTAGTCTTTTTAGCAAAATTCAAGGTAACCCAACAGGCCAGAACGTGAAAGATGGTGTTGCAGCATATAAAAAAGGTGAACATGACGGTGTTATTGCCTTTGGCGGTGGATCTGCAATTGATGCTGCTAAAGCAGTAGCACTTATGGTTGGTCAAAATGCCCCATTATGGGATTTTGAAGATATTGGTGATAACTGGTCACGAGTGAATGAAGCGGGGGTTGCACCTATCGTTGCTGTTCCAACTACCGCCGGTACGGGGTCTGAAGTTGGCAGAGCATCGGTGATTACCGATGTAGACAATCAGGTGAAACGCATTATATTTCATCCATTAATGTTGCCATCTGTGGTTATCCTTGATCCAAAACTAACGCTAGGTCTTCCTGCTCACATTACAGCCGCCACAGGAATGGATGCCTTGTCACATAATCTAGAAGCACTGTGCTCTCCTTTTTACCACCCAATGGCTGAAGGGATCGCTATTGAAGGTATTCGATTGGTGAAAGAATACCTGCCTCGCGCTGTTGCCAATGGGCAAGATATAGAAGCGCGTACTCAAATGTTAGTCGCTTCAAGTATGGGCGCAACGGCATTTCAAAAAGGCTTAGGCGCAATGCACGCAATTGCTCATTCTTTAGGGGCTATTTATGGCTCACATCATGGTTTGCTGAACGCTATTTTGATGCCTTATGTACTTAAGGCTAACAGAATAGAAATTGAAGAACGTATTGAACGGCTTAGTCGCTATTTAAATCTAGCCGATAGTAGCTTTGATGGTTTTATGAACTGGGTATTGGATATGCGAAGAAAATTGGCGATCCCACATTCATTATCGATGATAGAAATTGACGAGGCAGAAGCCATTTTAATAGGTGAAATGTCAGCAGTCGACCCAACAGCAGGGGGTAACCCCATTGTATTTTCACAAGAACAATACTCACAAATTTTTATTGCCGCAGTGAAAGGGCAATTGAATTAAATACCCGCTAAATTTTAACAATGAACTGTCAACTTTTATCGATAGTAAATATCTGTGTGGTGTAACATGAAAATAGCAATTTTACAGTGTGACAATGTAATGGAAAAATACCAAAAAAATTTTGGCAATTATCCACAGATGATCACTGACTTACTTACCAGTGTTGAACATAATCTCGAAATCGACACCTTTGATGTGCAAAAGGGGGAATATCCTCAGAACATCAACGATTGGGATCTTTTCATCACCACAGGTAGTAAAGCCAGTGTAAATGACAATGAAGACTGGATTATCAACCTTATTAAGTTTACTAAATTGCTTGGAGTAACTAAAAAAAAGCTAATGGGTATTTGTTTTGGCCACCAAATTATCGCTGTAGCTAGAAGAGGTTCTGTGGCTGAATCTGACAAAGGTTGGGGCATAGGTATTGCGTCAAATAACATCCTCATTCAAACAGATTGGATGGATAAAGAGCCGCATGAATTGAATCTCATAGTGAGCCACAAAGAACAGATAAATCGACTGCCGCAAGGCGCAATGATTATTGCAAAAAGTGATTTTTGTCCTTATTTCATGGTTCAATGGGATGATAATTTTCTAAGTGTTCAAGGTCATCCAGAATGGAATAAATTATATGCAAAAACGCTTATCAATAATCGACGCGGCATCATACCGGCAAAGCGTATTGAGCAGGGCTTAATATCACTACAAAAGAACATAAATAATCAGCAATTTGCACGTTGGATTATTAACTTCGCCAAAAGAAAGGTCTGACTTGATAGGTGTTTTTTATTTATAAAAAATAGCTATAAACAAATTTATTAACTAGGGGGAGGGTAAATAAGCTAGGCTGACCAAAAAGCTTAGTTGATAGTGAGCGCATCCTTACTCAATAACGTACTGAAGGTTTTGAACTAACTAATAGTTACGATGAGCATGACATTTGGAATGTTAGAGTAGAAAATAAGCATCAAATAAACTGAACGATTTAGCATAATAAAACCTTGGTTTTTAGAAACTTTTAACTTTCAATTTTTAACTTCAGTGACTTATTTTGTTGACCTAATTACTTGTAAAGTATACAGTTACCCCGTTCCCAAAAAGTAGCATCAATCCTGTAATACCAATTCAGTACCGTGCACTGTTAGGATACTTGTCAGTATCCGTTCATTGCTTACTGACGCTTGAAAGCCTGTTTATATTGATAAATATCAGAGAAATAATTTACCAAACCAAACAAGAAGCAACCGCTTCATGTTTGTGTCTGAGTGATAAATATTATCACTCTTTTAAAAGTGCAATTTTTCAAACAATAACTAAAAGTAGTTCATAAATGTATCAATCGAATATCCTTGTTGACCATATCGTTAATTTTACCTCTCAGCGTGATAAAGAACTTTTAGCGTTCAGCCTTTTAAAAAGTGTAAATAGCATGATGACTTGCACTAAAACAAAAATAATTTCAATTAACAAGCGAGGCGAAGTTATTTCGCACATCTCTTTTGAGAATAATCATTGTGTTGTTAATGAAAATAACATTTCGATAGATGATGTTTTAATAAATACTTTTGAACAAATGAATGAATCTTCAAGAGATGAGTACACCCTAAAAACTAAAACCGGTTATTCAGTTATACGTTTACTTCACCATGATAGAAAAGGTGAACAATTTCTAGTAATTAACTTGCAAGAGAAAATAGGTAAAGTTCAGTCTTATATCCTTTCCGGCATTCTGAGTATTTACAATAACTTTATTTCATTACTTAATGAGTCTCAAACCGATGAATTAACAGGGCTCGCTAACAGGAAAACATTTGATTCAGCAATCTCAAAAGTCTTTGATAGTTTGCCGCAAGAATACGATGAAGCTGAAAATGAAAGAAGAACACTCGATAAAACGTTAGATATTAATGAGGAAAATTATTGGTTAGCCATTATTGATATTGATGATTTTAAACGTGTAAATGATGAGTATGGTCATTTATATGGAGATGAAATATTAATTCACTTAGCGCAAATTATGCGCTCTAACTTTAGACAAAACGATCTACAGTTTAGGTTTGGGGGCGAAGAGTTTGTTGTGCTATTGAGAGCGCATGGTAAAGGAAAGTGCATTCAAATTTTGGAACGTTTTAGGCGTAAAGTAGAAGAATACAGTTTTCCAAGTGTAGGTAAAATAACCGTCAGCATAGGGGCGGTTGAATTTATCCGAGGAACATTCCATGTGACGTTAATTGATTACGCAGACCAAGCTTTATATAAAAGTAAAAAACAGGGTAAAAATCAAATTACATTTTTTGAAGATATGGTAAAGCAAGGACTTGCTAAAACATCAGATATTCAAGGGGGCGAAGTAGACTTGTTTTAAAGTAAGCCCAAACTAATTGTAAGCATTGTAGAACGATGTCAAAAAGTTATGTAGCATACGATATTATTAACTAAGCTGCTTCAACATATTGATTATGTGGCTCATAGAAACATTTAAACTAGAATATTGAACTTAAAATGATTGAAAGCCAGACGAATTGTAAAAATTGCCAAGAGTCACTCGTTAGTAATGCTAAATTTTGTTTTACTTGTGGTCAAAGCACTAGAACCTTTGATGAACCCGTTAAATCAGTTCTTTTTGACGCATTCCATGAGTCACTTGATATCGATGGAAAAGTACTCAAAACTTTAAGAACCTTAGTATTTAAACCTGGAATATTAACACGAGAATTTAATCAGGGAAGAAGGTCTTCATATACTCCGCCATTGAGAATGTATTTGGTTATGAGTATCATTTTCTTTTTTGTTGCTTCTCAGTATCTAGTAACAGAAAACATGTATTCATTTGTACCGAAAATAATGTTTTTGCTCTTGCCCGTTTTAGCACTGTTACTGCAAGTCATGTTTCGGTCTACTTATTATATCCCTAACCTTATTTATGCTATACATCTTCATTGCTTTCTCTATTTATATCTTACAGTTGCTTTTTTGTTACCGTTACATTTTCTAGAGCTTTCAGTAAGTCATCAAGATGTATTACTAGTACTTAATATCCCCGTTTCTATAATTTTAATGCTCTATTTTGTTAAATCAATAAAAAATAACTATGGCCAGGACTGGTTTCAAACAATATGGAAATCAGTGCTTTTGGTTGTAATTTACATCTTTATAATATCAGTAAGCATGGAAACCCTTAACGATCTATTAACTGCTACGTGAGTAATCGTTTAAATAGTCACCTCTAAGAATAACTGTAAATACAGTTATTCTGCTATATTTTTCAGACACCTTCCTCTTGGCTCATCACTCTCATGTAACACAACGTCGGAATGCAAGAATTGAGCAGCTTCTGCGGAATCTTTTACTTTAGAAGCACTGCGTTTTAACATCTCAGCTTCAAAATCAGTTAACACACTTTTTCTGATCCCAGCCTCTTTCCATTGAGATAAAGGCCGGCATTCAGTTGAAATTTTTCTAGCGAGAGATAGCGCATCTAGCAGAGCTTGATTCGCTCCTTGTCCTTTGAATGGGCTCATTGGGTGAGCCGCATCGCCAATAAGAGTTACTTTCGCCTCTTTTGCCAGTAACTCAGGTTCGAGTAACGATCGATCATATACCGGATACCCTGAAACTTTATCTGCCATGGTAGCCGTTAAAATTTGAGGAATAGGGCTGTGCCATTGAGTTCTACGACAGGCTTCATCTTTAAGTGCTTGTGCGCCTTGTGAACTCAGTGCCTTAGCTTCTTGTTCAGCCATTGGAAAACTAAGTTGCCACATTATAGAATCAGACGAATAAGGCATCATATAGATACGTTCATGGCCATTGGCGGTTTGGAATACTGTGGCTGAGTCTAATAAAGAGTGTTTTAAATCATTGAGATCTTTTAACGGACAAATACCCAATATGACAATACAGCCTAGATAGCGTAATGGCGTGGTTTGCTCACCAATTAGTAACTTTCTCACTGAACTACGAATACCGTCTGCACCTACCACTAGGTCAGCTTTAGCTGTTTTCAATTCGCCGTTAACTCGTAAACTTAGATTAATGCCTTCACCTACACACTCTTTGAAGCCAACAAACTGGTGGCCCCAATGGACAGCATCATGGCCGCCGAGTTGCTCAAGTAAAGCATAGCGCAAAGACTGTCTTGCAATATGGATATTTCTGCGTTTAACTGATGTGTTTACATCAGATGACAACCATTTCCTAACACCCCATTCACCAATCACTTTACCTTCAGTGGTGTGAACGAGATGCCTTGTTGACACGACTCCTTGTTCTAACGAAGAAATACCTAATCCTTCAATTGCTTTGCTTGCTTGTTGTAAAGTGAGCCCATAGCCCTGAGAACGTGCACCAAAACCTGTATCGCGTTCATAGAGTGTAAAAGGGATTCCGCGATGTAAACAAGCAACGGCTAAAGCAACGCCACCGATGCCTCCTCCTATAATAGCAATGTGTGGAGAGTTACCTTTGTCTGGAACGGGGGAAGTAACAGAACGATGTAATCCTGTGCCACTACAGCTCAAGCAGTCATAAAGGTGACCCTTAGGACGAACTGGTGGCACACCTTCACCGTTATCTTCTTCAAATTGTTGCAATTGCTTTTGATAGAGAAGACGTGATTTTTTTCTTGGTCTTCTGTTTTTGTTGCCACGTCCCTGACATTCTTGGCAAGCAGCCCAGTTATCTTCTTCGTTTTTCAATTTATACTTCCTCTTTATTCAATCAGATTTCTCTTCTGTTCAATAATGGATAACTTACTGGTTAAGGCTAAACCGCAACAAATATCAATCTGTGATTATCGGCTAATTAATTCTATAAGTATCGAACTCGAGAATATTTTGGTTGGCTATCTCACAAGGGAGTACATAGTGAATTTGGATCTTAGACAATTTGTGCTAAAGAATACACTTATTTACTGAAATGACTAAAAACCTTCAATGAGCTAAACAGCTCAATAAGCTGGAGTTTACTTTGAGGTATTCACTAGTTTAATAGGATCAGAATCGTTTGAGTAAAATTAATCTGATCCCGTTTAATATGTCTTGGACAATACTATTTTATTTGTAGACTTTCATTGATACGAATTAACGGTAAAACGCTTCAACAGTGCCTTTTATTGTTCTCAAAAGTGGCTGGCCACGACGATCAAGAGCTTTGTGCATTGCGACTTTTATCCACCCTTCACTGATGCAGTACTCTTCAACATCGAAACGCTCTTTGCCTTTAAACATAATACCAACTTCGTGCTTAAAAACTTCTTCTATATGATGCGGGCTGCGGGGATTTCCTGAAAGGCGATCCGGTAAATCGGGTAGCGTTTTGGTATCGTTCATGTTCATAACCTGTTGTAAATAAATATTGCACTATTGTAGGCAATATAGTCATGCCTCTCAATAGCTGTGGTAATAAATCTTGGTTTTCAGTTTAGATAAAACGATCGACTAATGAATAAATTAAAGGCTGAATGTTATTAGATTTGATATAAAAATGGATAATCTGCAGCGTACCATCATTTTTCTGGTTATTTTTTCGTTAATTAACATTAAACAAACGTCATATAGGGCGGCTAGTGATAAATTTTGGTAAAATTAGAAATAAAAGGAAGTAGAGGTTAAAGTTCCTTAATTCAATCGTGACTATTTGCTGTTTTACGGTATACTGCCGCGCTCAAACCAAGTATTTAATTTAGCGGAGTCCATTATGCACGATCTGTATTACAAAGGCCGTATCCACACAAGAAAAAACCATGTAACAACAGGGTATAATACAAAGCGTTCCGCTAAGCTCGGCACAGAAAAATACCCATTAAACTTGTCGGTTACTAGCGAAGAAAAAAAATGTGAAGTTGAAGCTATACTTGCCGAAAATGAATTGTTTGCCGATATTACTCTAGATAACACTGTCGATGAAAATTTGATTGAACTGACCGCGGTATTAAATAAAGTAACGACTACTCGATTTGATAAAACGCCTAACCGCAATGAACCATGTTCTTGTAACAGTGGTAAGAAATACAAAAAGTGTTGTGGTAAATAGCACTCTTTTATCCGATATTATAATCTTTGCCTATAAAATTATAATATCGCTTCAAAGAAAGTTAGTGAATGTTGTAATAGACAATATTTAAACCAAATATACTCACTAGAATAACAAGCTGTAAAAAACTTTACACTGGCGAGAATACGATAACTCATAATGTACCTTCTCGCTGGCTCGGTAACCACATTCTATTATGATGATAATTAATAGCTTACAACGAACTGGTCTATTAGTATAAACTTTAGATTAAAGTCATCTATTAACAGTCATAAATTTTTAAGAGGGATTATTGATGCAAATATTACGAAAAATAAAAGCACCAGCTATTTTTGTTTTATATAGCGCAATGGTACTTACGGCTTGTTCGTCAATTCCAACATTTCAGCATATATCAAAGGATGCGATTGTTGTTAATGCCAAAAAGAATGCTCCAGGATTAGCACAGACTTTTACAGTGGATATCGGAGAAAATTTGCTAACGAAAGAGTTAGGGAATTATGCCGAAAAAACGATTAAGTCGGTTACTTTACTAACACCTGTAATAGGTCAATCTGATGAATACCCCAGTTTGAATAAGGGGAAAACGACACTTTTAGGTATGAGTGAATCGGGTGGTAATGCGGCATGTTTTAATGATGCCAAATATCAAAAAAGCGTTATTAAGTTTTGTTTGTTTGATGAAGAAAAAGACGGCTACTTTGAAATGGGAAGTTTTAATGGTGAAGCAAGGTATTCATTAAATGTACCATATAATATTTTCAGTGATGTTAATAAAATGCCTGAAAAGGGCTATTTACGAAAAACGTTATCTTATAAAGGATTATTAAACGGTAAAATCAATTTTAATTATGCCGAATATTCTGGGAATATGGTACGCGCAACTTTTAGCCAAGACTTTTCAATTCAAAATAAAAAAAATGCTCATATTTTATTTAATTTTAAAGGTGCTGAAATTAAAATTAAAAAAGCTAATTTATTAAATGTTAGCTATGAAGTTATGCAATATTTCAAATAATCAATTTTTACTATAACTTTCTTATTTCAAAGCCTGATAAATTCAATTATCAGGCTTTTCTATATATGGCTAATTAAATTAATTGAAAGCCAGACTATGTTGTGCAATCAAAAAATATTATTTATACATTAGATATTTTCTATATTCATTGCTGTTTCATCAATGTTAATAACTTGTTGTTTGTTATTGTGTTCAGGTGATAGAATTCCCCGATTTTTCCAAGACTTAACTCTATAAAGGACACATGATGTATTGTAAACCTCTCTCTTTACTCTTAGCAAGTTTGTTGGTTGGTTGTGGCGGTGGTGGCGGTGAAAGCTCCAGCAACTCTTCAAATGGTTCTAATTCAACAACCATGCAAACATTGTCAATAATGGCAAAATACAAAGATGGCTGTGGCAATGAAACCCCTGCAAGCGATGCTGCTTTACTGATTCATAACAGCGACTATTCAAATAAAGAAATAATATATGCTGATACTAATGGCAAATTAACTTATACAACAACAAAAGCGAATCAGACTTTATCCATAATAATGAGAGGAGATGATGATAAAGTTAATGGAATTAACCCTATATATTTGACAACTTATATTGACCAGCCCATCGTTGATATGGGAAGTTTTTACCAAAATACCAAAAGTATTGTTGATTGTCAGTGCCAATCATTTGATGTAAAGGTAAATGTTCCTAACAGAATCAATGATATTGGTAGAGGAAGAGTTTCGGGTGCAGAAAGTACGGGCAATATAAATAACAACTTAGGATATACTAACTTTACAGATGCCTTAGTTTGTAAGGACTCAACAGGCTCATGGCCATTAATATCAACTTTAATTGATTATAACTCACCAGAGCAAGCTTTTGCGGCTGTAATTCCTGACATTTCAGCTATAACCGAAACTAATGCTGATCTGGAAAGCACCGTTGTTAATATAAATAGCAATGATAATGAAGCGAATAAACAAGTGTCGACTGTAATTGATGGTAAGTACCTCTTGATAAACTCTGCTTATAACTCGTTCGGTGATGTATATGGTTTTGTCACAGATTCAATAGATTTCTATTCCGTTGCAGCCTACAAATTTGAAGCTATTTACGATATTCCTGATGTTGAAGATGCATTCCTATGGAATATAGCAACAGAGAACTCGACAAATTTAAACAAAACTTTTGATTTAACATTACCAGAAATGGATTACATTTCGTTATTTAATATCTTAGTCAGTGAGTCAGGGCAGTACGATCTTTCTTATGTAAATAATATGGACTATGTAACGGTTGGTATTGATGCAACATACGAGAATGAAGCTTTACTCAGCTGGATGTTATATGCTCCGGTTTCTGGGGAAGTTCCTAAAATTGAAAATATTGATTTAAGTGCTTTTATTTCAGAAGGTACTTTGGAAACATCAGTAGATAACATTACAATGTACATTGATGCTCAAGGATATGATGGTATTGATGGTTATCAAGACTTCATGATAAATAAACCAGAACAATCAGTTGAAAATAATATCCTAGATAAATGGTCGAAATTTGATGCTGTTTATTTTGAAATGACGATTAGCAACTCTGAAGCTACTAATTATTCAGGACAAAGCCAAAGTTCAAAAGTACTTAAAAAGCAAAATGAAAATGAAGTCGCAAGAAACGTACTTGATAAGTTTTTTGCAAAGAAAAACCTTTAAGTAAACTTGAAATAAAACGCATTATTATAAACTACACTAAAAAGCCGCAAAATTTACATTTTGCGGCTTCATTTTTATTTGTCTATAAAACTAAAGCTTAAAAACCACACTGTTTACCTTGGTTTTTCTCTTTTAACCATACTTGCAATGGTGCAAAGTAATCAAGAACCGCTGTAGCATTCATTTGCTCACTACCTGTTAATACTTTGTAAGCTTGTTGCCAAGGCTGACTAGAGCCCATTTCTAACATGGTATTTAGCGCTTTACCGGCTTCTTTAGACTTGTAAATTGAACAGCGATGAATTGGGTCGGTATTACCTGATATTTCACATAATGCTTTATGAAATTCAAACTGCTGAATATGTGCTAAGAAATAACGGCTGTATGGAACGCCGCCTGGTACATGGTACTTAGCGCCAGGATCAAATGCATTGGCATCACGTGCTACCGGTGCCGCAACACCTTGATATTTTTCACGTAATTCCCACCAAGCCGTGTTGTAGTTTTCAGGTGATATTTCTCCTGAGTAAACTTTCCAACGCCATTGGTCAACCATTAATCCAAAAGGAATAAAAGCAATTTTCTCTAATGCCATTTTCATTAACAAACCAATATCTTTTGACTCATCTGGGATCGTGTCAATTAAGCCTATTTCTTTTAGATATTTGGGCGTTACAGAAAGAGCTATAGTATCGCCAATTGCTTCATGGAAACCATCATTTGCACTATTTTGAAAATAGGCTGGTTGGTTTTTATAAGCTCGTTGATAAAAGTTATGTCCAAGCTCATGATGAATTACATTAAATTCTTCACCCGTTTTTTGAATACACATTTTAATACGTATATCGTCTTTTGCATCTAAATCCCAAGCAGAAGCATGACAAACTACATCTCGATCTTCTGGTTTAGTGAATAATGAACGCGTCCAGAATGTTTCTGGTAATGCATCAAAACCTAATGAAGTAAAAAAGGTTTCAGCACCTTTAACCATCTTAATTTCGTCATAGTTATTGGCGGCTAATTGTTCAGTAACATCGTAACCTGGATCAGCATTTTCAGGTGCTACAAGTTCGTAAATATTTCCCCAAGATTGTGCCCACATATTTCCTAATAAATGCGCTGGGATAGGTTGATCTTGTGGTACTTTTTCTACCCCGTATGTTTCACCTAATTCACTACGCACGTAACAGTGTAAATCATCGTATAAAGGTTTTACTTGTCCCCATAAACGGTCAAGTTCTTTAGCAAAGTCATCAGCAGGCATGTCATAATTTGAACGCCACATTGTTCCCAAATCTTTATAACCTAAACCTTGAGCGCCTTCATTACCTAATTCAGATTGGCGGACAAATAATGGCTTCATTTCTGGACTAATGGTACGCCATCCTTGCCACATTTCTAGCAATTCGTCGTAGTCTCGAGAAGTTGCCATTTTTGACGTCATTTCACCTAAGCTTAATTTTTCACCTGCTTTAGTGGTATAAGTACCTTTACCGTACATACCACCAAGCTTTGAACCTATTTTTGCAAGTTCAGCTGATTTTTCTGAATCTTGTGGTGCAGGCATAACTAAGCTTTGTTTTAAAGTATTCAATTTTCTGCGTTGTGTCGGAGTTACTTCTACATCATCAAATGTTGCTGCAGACATTGCAAAGCGAACACCAGCTTCCGTAGACTTTTGATTAGCGGCGGCAGATAAAGCTGCAGTATCTTCAGTAATGAAGTTTGAATAAATCCATTCAGCGCGACTGCCTTCAATACCTAGTTCGATTAATTCTTTTTCTGTTGCAGCAAGAAATTCATCAGCGTCTTTCGCTGTTAATGCTTGGGTAGTTTGTTTTTGTGCTTGTTGTTCTTGTGTTGAATCTTCATTATTACAAGCGGTAAGTGATGCGAGCACACAAAGGGCCACACTCGTTTGTTTGAATAGTCTAATCATAAGAGTCTTATTTTTTTTATTAGTAGAAGTGAAAGATCAGTATATAAAATTGTGAGGGAGGCTGAAAGCCTTGGGGAAGAAAAGCTCTGTAAAAAATTGCAAAGCATAATGAACAAAAATCACTAAAAAAGAGAATGTTCAGTCTATTACCCTAGGAGGTATAAGAATAATGGGCTATGAACACAATATTGCAGGCATTACGCGACTAATTTATAACAAGGTCATTAGTAAATTTTGGACAAAAAAAAGCTCAGTAAAACTTTACTGAGCGATTATCTAAAACAGATACAAGGGAGAAATAACAATAAAACACTAATCAAACTTTAACCTTCGAGAAGTTGAGATAATATTAATACCGATACCTGTTTTTTACTGTGGTTATTCAGTTACAAGTTGTAATCGGAGAGGCCGGTAAATTTTGGACAAAAAAAAGCTCAGTAAAACTTTACTGAGCGATTATCTAAAACAGATACAGGGGGAAATAACAATAAAACACTAATCAAACTTTAACCTTCGAGAAGTTGAAAAAATAATAATAGTAATGCTTGTTTTTTACTGTTGCTTTTAAGTAATGAATTGTAACGACTATATGGTTTATCTCTAGTTGATTGAATAATATAATTAAAGTTAAGTTATGATATTCATAGTTGCGTTATTTCAAACGCTTGTTTAAACTGTGCTTAATGAATAGTAAATATTTATATTTAAGATGTAATTAAAAGGTATCTTTAGAACATGAGTACAAAAAATAAAATTCTAGATGCAGCAGAAAGCTTATTTGCAGTACAAGGTTTTAATGGCACGTCATTAAGAGAAATTACTAGCCAGGCTGAAGTTAATTTAGCTGCAGTAAATTACCACTTCGGTTCAAAAAAAGAATTGATAAAGTCGGTAATGTCTCGCTATATGAATGAACTTTCACCAAGGTTAGAATCTGCACTTATTGAAGTTTGTGAACGTGAAAATTTGAGTTTACTTGAAGTGTTTTCGGCTTTTATTGAGCCTTTATTATCTTTAAACGAATTTAAAGAAAACGGTACCAGTAATTTTCTACAGTTACTCGGTCGTGGTTATACTGACAGCCAAGGTTTTTTACGTTGGTTTTTAACAACTCAATATCCAGGTGTTATTAATAATTTTGTTAAAGCCGTGCAAAAAGCTTATCCAGAGTTAACAGCAGAAGAAATGTTTTGGCGTTTACATTTCACCATGGGAACCGTGGTATTTACCATGTCATCGAGTGATGCGTTAATGGATATTGCCAAAAGTGATTTTGATAAAACTATCGATATTGCTGGTGTTATCAAAAAAGTTATTCCTTATGTTGCTGCAGGCGTAGCTGCTCCGATACTTTAATTAGCTTATCTAGTCGTTTTTAATATGATAGTACAAGATCAGCCTTTGTTATTGAGACTGATTTAGGTAAAGTAGCCCAATCAAATACTTATTATTATAAAGTGTGTTTATGGGTCCTATTATGTTAGATGTGCTTGGCACATCTTTAACCGCAGAAGACAAAGAACTTCTGCAACATCCTCTTGTAGGCGGGTTGATTTTATTTACTCGTAATTATGAATCCCCCGAGCAGATAGCTCAATTAACTGCTGATATTCGTAAAGCGGCAAATAAAGAGCTTATCATTGCAGTTGATCACGAAGGTGGACGAGTTCAACGTTTTCGTGATGGCTTTTCTTTGATCCCCGCGATGGGAAAAATTTGGAATTTTGCCAACCAAAACGTGGCGAGAGCTCAAGAGCTAGCAAAGCAAAGTGCAATTTTAATGGCCCTAGAAGTTCAAGCCGTAGGTATTGATATCAGTTTTGCTCCCATTCTTGATATAGATGATATCAGTGCAGTGATCGGAGATAGGGCGTTTCATAAAAGCCCTGAAGTTGTTTGTCAACTGGCCAGTGCTTTTGTCGACGGTTTACACCTTGTCGGTATGAAAGCTACGGGTAAACACTTTCCTGGTCATGGCAGTGTACAAGCGGATTCTCATATTGCGTTACCCATAGACCCTCGACCAGCTGATGAAATATTTTCTCTCGATATGTTACCTTTTAAAACTTTAATTAATAGTAATAAAGTCGATGCGTTAATGCCCGCACATATAATCTTCCCTGAAGTTAACCATGAAGCCGTTGGATTTTCGGCATATTGGTTGAAAAATATTTTACGAAAAGATCTCGGTTTTAATGGTGTTATTTTCAGTGATGATTTATCTATGGAAGGTGCTTCATGCGTTGGTGGATACGTTGAACGTGCTGAAGCTGCTCAGCAAGCGGGTTGTGATATGTTATTATTATGCAATAACCGAGAGAGCTGTATCGAGGTAATTGATAACGCTAATATCAGTATTGACGAGATAAGTAATCAACGGTTATTAGGTTTATTGAAAACGTCTACAAGCGGTTTAAGTGAGTTAAAGAGTAATGCGCACTGGCAACATGCGCATAAAGTATTAGCTGAGTATTTATAATTAATAAGATACTGAGTTTATCTCAGTATCTTAGCTTTTAACGACTTAAGTAGACTCATAGCTTAATCTTAATCGGTTTATACAAGTTAATATTTAAACCAACATCGCATAACAAACCATAGCGACAATGCTTGATACAATAACGCTTAATATAGCTCCTTCTTTAACCATATCTTGAATCTCAATTTCTCCAGTACCGTAAGCAATAGCATTAGGAGCTGTTGCTACAGGGAGCATAAATGCACAACTAGCAGCCATAGCTGCAGGTATCATGAGCACTACAGGATCAAAACCAGATGAAATGGCAGCCACAGCAAGAATCGGCATTAATAAAGTCGCTGTAGCTGTATTGCTGGTTATTTCAGTTAAGTAAGTAACGACTAAACAAACTGTTAATATCATCAATATTGGCGGCAAGCTTGATAACGATGTTAACCACTCACCAAGCATTGCACTTAATCCTGATGCGGTAAAACCTTTAGCTATTGCTATACCACCAGCAAATAATAATAACATGCCCCAAGGAATTGTTTTCGCGGTATCCCAGTCAAGCAATCTGCCACCTTTCCCATTGGATATAAGAAACATAATAACCACTGAAAACAAAGCAACTGTGCTATCACCAGCAATTTTTATATCCAATAATGAACTCCATCCACCAAAAGGTTCACCTCTAGTGATCCATGCTAATGCAGTTAAGCCAAATACCCATAATGTACGTTTCTCTTCGACTCTCCATTCACCTAGCTCAGGTAGGACTATTTTATGCTCAAGTTTTACATTTCGGGTTAACCAAAAAGCCATAATAGGGAGGGCAATAAGAACCACAGGTACACCAATTTTCATCCAAGCAAGAAAACCAAATTCTTTACCCGTATGTTCTTCATATATGCCTGCAAATATTATATTAGGAGGTGTACCAATGAGCGAGCCTAGGCCACCGACACTTGCGGCATAGGCAATCCCTAGTATTAAAGCTACTTTTAATCTTTTGTTATCAACATGAGTTAATATCGCTAAAGCCATAGGTAGCATGATCAATGTAGTTGCAGTATTGGATATCCACATACTCAAGAAACCTGCAGCTAACATAAAGCCTAGTACTAATCTCCTTCCACTTGTTACCCCCACTAACTTAACCATATAAACAGCTAGTCTTTCATGAGCTCCACTCTTTTCTAATGATTTAGAGAGCATGAATGCTCCCATCAAGAGTAAGATAACATGGCTACCTATTGAAGAAGCGACAGCCTTATGATCAAGAACACCAAAAACCGGCAAGAGAGCAAATGGTACAAGTGAAGTCGCTGGAATTGGAATTGGCTCTGTGACCCACCAAATAACGGTTAGTAATGTGATTGATGCCGCTACCGATGGAAGGTATTCAATACCTAGATTAGTTAGAAACCAATAGAGCAGGATTGATAATACCGGTGCAATAAATATAAAGTGCTGTCTGTTAATCGTCATGAAATATAATTCTTATTATTTTAGTTTGGATATTCTTAATAGCCATATTATTGCCAATCAATGTATCACAAAGAAAGTTACATGGTTAAATACTTCTACACACTTTGGGCTTCTTCATTAGAAAATAATACGGCTCTATTGGAGATGCTTTCTGAAAGAGGGCTGAAATGGCACCAATTGTTTGTGAACGTTAAAATCAATTGTTGCTAATTAGTTTCGACAGTAGATTATATTCTGATTGTAATTATTCTAATGTAAACATTAAGAGGCTATTAAAATAACTTAACGAAAACTGCAGGCTATTTTCGTTAAGCGCTAGATACTATGTTTTATATTCTAAAGCGTTCTTCTGTCGATAAGTCGAGCCAATAAAGCAATCACTAATGCGCCACTAAACAGACCATAAACCACAATCATCATTTGAGGCATTGTATAACCAAAAAACTGCCATTTAATATCGCCACAATCGCCTGTTGCTTCGAATAACGAAGGTAACCATTCATGAAGTGGCGCCCAACTTGGGAAATTAGGAATAATTTCACAGCTATATAAAAATGATAGGGTAGCTGACTGAATTTCAACATGCTCAATGGCTATTAATAGCCCCCATATTGCGCCAACTCCCCATAAGGAAAATGCGATAAAACGTAATACACTATTTTTATTACCTAGACTTCCTACAACACCTGCAAAGAATATACTCCAGATAGCCGTTCTTTGATAAATACACATAATACAAGGGGCCAACCCCATGGCGTATTGAAAATAAAGAGCAGTTAACTCTAGGCATAAAGCTGTGAAGGCAAGCAACTGCCAAGCGCGAGTATTTACTGATAATTCACTTAAAAACTTCAAACGTTCTCCTTAGATAATATTCATTATTTAGTTGTGATGTTGCCATATATTTTTCTAAAGGCATATAAAAAGCGCCACACGGGCGCTTTTTAACCACAAATATTATTTAAAATAATATTTGTTATTTCTAGTGTCCTGTTGGAGCTACAGCACCATCTTTACTATTATGATGCTTAATTAACCCAGACTCATAATAATTTTTAGTTGATTCTTCTAAATGACCAGATGAAATTGCAAGGAAACCTACAATGCTTAATACGATGGTATAAGGCAATGCCATGATAACCATGCGGCCATAAGATAAACGAACTAACGGAGCTAATGCTGACGTTAATAAGAATAAGAAAGCCGCTTGTCCGTTTGGCGTTGCAACACTTGGCAGGTTAGTACCAGTGTTAATCGCAACTGCAAGCAGATCAAATTGGTCACGAGTAATCGTGCCAGCAGTTAAAGCTTTTTGAATTTCGGTTATATAAACCGTACCAACAAATACATTATCACTTACCATTGAAAGCAAGCCATTGGCAATATAGAACATTACTAGTTGCATGTTTCCTTCGTAAGTTAGCACCCAATTAATAACAGGGGTGAATAACTGCTGGTCGATAATTACAGCGACTACTGCGAAGAATACGGCTAATAGAGCTGTGAACGGTAATGCCTCTTCAAAAGCATGACCTATTTGATGTTCTTCGGTGATACCGGTAAAACATGTTGCCAATATTATTACACTTAAACCAATTAATCCTACAGGAGCTAAATGGAGTGCTAGCCCGACAATTAACCATACAGCGATAACGCCTTGCATAATTAATTTTACATTATCACGCTTAGAACGTTTTTTACTTTCCGCGATGTCAAAATCGTTTAATACTTTATGTACATTTTCAGGTAAAGCAACACCGTAGCTAAACCATTTTAACTTTTCTAATGCAAGACAAGTCAGCATACCTGCAAAAAACACAGGGATAGTAACTGGCGACATGCGAATAGCAAATTCAACAAATTCCCAACCAGCTTGTTGACCGATAATTAGATTTTGCGGTTCACCGACAATAGTACAAACACCACCTAAAGCGGTACCAACACCAGCATGCATTAATAAGTTACGTAAATAACCACGGAACTGCTCTAAATCATCGCGAGAGTAATCAACTAAATCTTTATCTGAAGTATGATCATGATCGTTATTTGCATCTTTACCTGAAGCTACTTTGTGGTATACAGAGTAAAATCCAATAGCAACACTAATGATAACTGCAATTACAGTTAGAGCATCCAAAAATGCTGATAAAAAAGCTCCTGAGAAACAAAAGAGTATAGATACGAGCATTTTAGAACGTATTTTGGTCACTATTTTGGTGAATAAGAAAAGTAATAAGTCTTTCATAAAGTAGATACCAGCGACCATAAAGATCAACAGTAGTAGCACTTCGAAATTAACAATCATTTCATGCATGACTTGTCCTGGGGAGGTCATGCCAATCATTACCGCCTCAATAGCAAGCAAACCACCTGGTTGAAGGGGATAACATTTTAACGCCATGGCTAAGGTGAAAATAAATTCGATAACTAATGCCCAGCCTGCGGTATAAGGATCGACTAAGAAAAAGAGAATGGGGTTAATCACTAAAAATGCGATTATTGCTAGTTTGTACCATTCAGGCGAATTGCCAAGAAAGTTTTTATATAATGCACTCATGAAGGATTGTTGCATAATTGACCTATTTATTTAAGGATATGACGAATTTATTCGTCTCGAATGAAAATTGTTTTTATTAAAGTATTAACAATGCCAATAGTTTAAGCGCAATTGTCAGGCTTGTAAATAATCTATGTTTATATAAACGTATGATTAACGACTCTTAAGTTGATAACCTGAAAAAAGTGAGCTTTATATGCATATAAGTCATAATTTAAGTGGCTACAAAAATCGCATTTTATAATTTATAAGTTCTTTTGTTTGGCGGTTTTTCTTTTGAATATCATGAGACATGTAGATTTATCCAGATTCTTAGTTTAATTCATTGTGTTTACTGAAATTAAACGTTTATCTAATCAGAAAATGGCTATCAGATGAGAGGGAAAATATATTTATATCAATTATCGCCGTTTCAGTGCTTTCTACATTTACCTTCGATGACTTAGTCAATTACTTTTAGGGCTCGCAGTGAATCAATTTAAAATTTATACTGAAATATAAACGATGAGAAACATGATAATTTCAATATGACATCGGGCTTATATGATTAGTGTACCCAGTTTTACCTCTAAACAGCCGATACTTAGCTTTGTATTACTCACTTATTTTATTACTTGGGGAGTATGGTTTTCATTACCTTTTTTTTCCGGATCCGATTGGACCCTTCTAAAAGTATTAATGGGAATTGGAATGGGGCCCGGATTGGCGGCTCTTATCATCAACCGTTTACATAACAAACAGCCGATAGTTATTTGCCGTCAGTGGGTGGTTGCTTTTGCCAAAGTATTTACTTTAATAGTAACTATAAACATCTCTAGTTTATTTCTAGGAGATGCATCGAACCCGACACTATTTGCCGATGCTACAGCTCAAGGGGGGAGCATAATAGGGGGCATTGGCTCGATATTATCTGCAATGGTTTGTGCGTTTATATATGCTTCTTGCATAACGAGTAAAGATATTTATCTTCGTAATATTCACGCTGGTTGTGTGCCCGTTCGATGGTGGTGTATGGTTTTGCTAACTCCTGTTTTGCTTCACTTACTGGGGTATTTTTTCTTATGGTTTACAAAGCAAGAGTTTAGTATTTTTATAGAGCCTGATTTACCCTTCTCTAGTTGGGTTTTATATTCAGTTCGTTCAATTCTTTTTACTTTACTGATTGTAGGAATAGGAGAAGAGGTTGGTTGGCGAGGGTGGATGTTACCTCGACTTTTACAAAAATATAACCCATTAAAAAGCTCGATAATACTTGGTGTCGTTTGGGGAGGGTGGCATTTGCCGCTTTTTTTCAATGGTTTTTATTCTCACGGTCCAGAGTCGATTATTGGTTACTTACTGTTAGGACCAGTTTATGCGGTATTATATACTTGGCTTTATATCAGAACTGGTGGAAGTCTTCTGCTAGTTATTGTATTACACACTATGATGAATAGTATTGATCTGATTTTAGCTCCTTCGCCATCAATAGTCTTCGTTTTATTATTGGTAATAACTTTAGTTATAACGGATAAAATGTGGCGTACTAAGGACGTTTATTGGTAATAAATTCAGGAAGAGCTGTAAATAACATAGGTCAATCAATTAGAGTTTTATTTTGTGGTTATGTATCTTTTGAATTCATACTTATAAGAAAAGTTATTTACTATTCTTCATTTTAGTAAATTATGCACGGTTTTATATTATTCAATAAATATTAATACCAGCAATCAAAGAATTCTTTCTCTTGCTATAAGATAACGTTGGAATTTTGAGACAATAGCTAATTAGTGCACATTATTCTAGATTTAACTTGTGGGAGTCACTTTTTATAGACTTGTGTCAAATATATCTTCTGGTACAATCAGTTCATAGTTGAAATTTAAGACGTCGTGTGGAGCAGTATGGTTATTAAGGCACATAGCCCAGCAGGGTTTGCAGAACAATATATTGTTGAGTCGATCTGGAATGGAGGTTTTCCTCCGGGGTCAATATTACCTGCAGAACGTGAGTTATCGGAACTTATCGGAGTAACACGTACAACGTTACGTGAAGTCTTGCAAAGATTAGCACGCGACGGTTGGTTGACCATTAAGCATGGAAAGCCTACAAAAGTGAATAACTTTTGGGAGACTTCTAGTTTAAATATTTTGGAGACTTTAGCGCAGCTCGATCAAGAAGGTATACCTGATTTAGTTGATAACCTTATGTCTGCTCGAACGAATATTAGTGCTATTTATGTTCGTGGTGCAATTAAAAATAATCCTGAAAAAGCAATTGAGTTACTCAAAGCTTATGAGGATATTGAAGACAATGGTGAAGCGTTCGCTGAGTTTGACTACCGCTTGAATAAAGAACTAGTAGTTGCTTCTGGAAACTCCATTTATCTGTTGATTTTAAACGGCTTTAAAGGTTTATACTCACGTCTTGGTTCATTATACTTCTCTCATCCTAAGGGACGTGAAATATCTCGCGTTTATTATAAAAAGCTGATTGAATTAGCCAGTGAAAATAAATTTGATGAATCAGTTTTCGCTGTACGCAAATATGGTGTTGAATCAGGAAAACTTTGGTCAGATCTTAAAGACGATGTTTTAAAAGAATTAATGGAATAGCCATTCTAATTAACTTGTAATCTTTATTTGAATGATAAAATATAAATTGAAAGGCAAGCTTAGCTTGCCTTTTCTATGTCTGAACTTTGATGTACGCTCGGGCATCGTGCAATAACTTCCTCGTCACCATTTTCGTCTTCTTGTACAAGTTTTACATCAAATTGCCATAAAGAATATAGATGCTTTATTACCTCATCTTTTGAGTCGGCTAGTGGTACACTTTGATGTGGCGTGTATTTTAACGTTAACGATCTATCCCCATCGATATCAGCATTCACTACTTGAATGTTTACTTCTATATTGCTGAGATTATATTGTTCGGATAACGCTGTTCTGACTTTTTTATAGCCGCTTTCATTATGTATTGCAGCGACATCTATAAAGTTGCTTTTATCATCGTCATGTAAATAGAATAATTTAAAGTCGCGCATTAACTTAGGCGATAAAAACTGACTAATAAAACTCTCGTCTTTAAAGTTTTCCATAGCGAAATGGAGAGTGTCGAGCCAATTGCTTCCTGCTATCTCTGGAAACCATAATTTATCTTCTTCGGTAGGGTGTTCGCATATTCTTCTAATATCAATAAACATATTAAATCCTAAAGCATAGGGGTTAATACCCGAATAATAAGAGCTGTTGTAATCGGGTTGAGCAACAACATTAGTATGATTATGTAGGAATTCCATCATGAACTTTTCAGTCACTAAACCTTCATCGTATAAATGGGTTAATATAGTGTAATGCCAAAAACATGCCCAACCTTCATTCATTACTTGAGTTTGTTTTTGTGGGTAAAAATATTGAGAAACTTTACGAACAATACGTACTATTTCTCTTTGCCACGGTTTTAATAAGGGGGCATTTTTTTCTATGAAATATAAAATATTCTCTTGAGGTTCACTTGGAAATCTGGGTTTTGCATATTCAGTACTTTCTTGACCTTTAGGCACGGTTCGCCATAGAGTGTTAACCTGAGATTGTAAATATTCTTCACGAGCTGTTTGGCGTTTTAGCTCTTCTTCTAACGATATTTTTTGCGGTCTTTTATATCTGTCTACACCATGATTCATTAAGGCATGACAGGCATCTAAGCAAGACTCTACCTCACTAATGCCAAATTTTTGTTCGCACTCACTGATATAATTTTTAGCAAATAATAAATAATCGATAATTGAACTAGCATCTGTCCATGATTTGAATAAATAATTTCCCTTAAAAAAGGAATTATGCCCGTAGCAAGCGTGTGCCATAACAAGTGCTTGCATAGTCATGGAGTTTTCTTCCATTAAATAAGAAATACAAGGATCTGAGTTAATCACAATTTCATAGGCTAAGCCCATTTGTCCTCGTTTGTAGTTTTGCTCTGTTTGAATGAACTTCTTTCCGAATGTCCAATGATTATAACCAATAGGCATACCGACACTTGCGTAAGCGTCCATCATTTGTTCTGCGGTGATCACTTCAATTTGATTGGTGTATGTATCGAGGCGGTAATGCTTTGCAACGCGTTCTATTTCTACTTGGTATTGTGCAAGCAAATCAAAATTCCAATCACATTGATCATCTAAGGGTGTACGTTTTGTCATCATCTACCTCCACTTTATCCATCATAAGTTAGGCTACTTTATTATTACTCTTCTTGAAAAGCTCTCTGAACACAGGGTAAATATCCTCTACTGTTTTGATATGCTGCATCGCAAAATGATCAGTGGTTGCCGCTATTTCTTTATATTGCTGCCATAAAGTTTGGTGAGGGCGCTGAGTAATTTCTATATAACTAAAGTAACGTGACTTAGGCAGAATATTTTCTGTTAATACCTTTTTACATCGTGGTGAGTCGTCAGCCCAGTTATCACCATCAGAGGCTTGTGCCGCATATATATTCCATTCACTTTCTTTGTAGCGCTCATCCATTATTTTTACCATTAAATCTAAGGCACTTGAAGCTATGGTGCCGCCAGTTTCTTGCGAATAAAAAAACTCTTGTTCGTCAACCTCTTTCGCTTGAGTATGATGGCGAATATATACAACATCGATGGTTTTATAGGTACGGGTAAGAAATAAGTACAGTAAAATATAAAAACGTTTAGCGATGTCTTTAGTTGCTTGATCCATTGAGCCTGAAACATCCATTAAACAAAACATCACTGCTTTTGATGTAGGTACAGCTTGTTTTGTATAATTTCTAAAGCGTAAATCGAAAGTATCAATAAAAGGAACTTTCGCTATTTTGTTATTGATAATTTCGATTTCTTTCTTTAAGTTTTTGATTTCTTGAATGTGGTCTAAATTATCATTCACCAATGAAGATAATTCTCGCTCAAGGTCCTTCAGTTTTTTACGCTTACTTGATGTCATCGCGATACGTCTTGCTATTGAACCTTGTAAAGATTTAACGATATCAATATTTGACGGAACGCCTTCAGCACAATACCCAGAGCGTACCGTTTTATAATCAATTAATTTATCTAATTGATTTTTTTCTAGATTTGGAAGTTCAAGATCTTCAAATAATAAATTTAAGTATTCATCTTTAGATATAGAAAATACAAAGTCATCATCGCCTTCACCTGAATTGCTGGCATCACCTTGACCACCACCTTGTCCTTGCTGCTGAGGCGGCCGTTTTATTTGATCTCCAGCAATAAATTGATCATTACCTGGATGAACTCTATCTTTAACGCCACCTTTTCCTTGATGAAAAACCGGTTCAGATAAGTCTTTTTTGGTAATAGTAATATTTTCACCACGATCTACATCAGTAACTCCGCGATTATTTATTGCCTGCTCAACTGATTTCTTAATTTGGCTTTTATAGCGCTTGATAAAGCGCTGACGATTAACCGTGCTTTTATTTTTACTATTTAACCTTCGGTCAATAAAATTAGCCATAATATCCTCCTTACTTTATCCGTTTATCTTGCGACGTTAATAAAGTACAAACTTAAGAAGATTTTCTTACACGCAAATACCACTCAGACAGTAGCCTTACTTGTTTCTTGGTATATCCTTTACTCATCATCCGTTCGATAAAGTCGTCATGCTTTTGTTGATCGTCGTTTGATGTTTTAGTGTTAAAGGAAATTACAGGTAATAAGTCCTCGGTATTAGAGAACATTTTTTTCTCAATAACCGTGCGCAGTTTTTCGTAACTCGTCCAATTAGGGTTTTTGCCATTGTTATTAGCTTTAGCGCGTAAAACAAAGTTGACAATTTCATTTCTGAAATCTTTTGGATTACTTATTCCTGCGGGTTTCTCAATCTTTTCTAATTCATTATTTAATGCCTCACGATCAAATAATTGTCCTGTTTCAGCATCGCGATACTCTTGGTCTTGTATCCAGAAGTCAGCATAAGTGACGTAGCGATCGAAAATATTTTGACCGTACTCTGAATATGACTCTAAATAAGCGGTTTGAATTTCTTTACCAATAAACTCAATATATTGAGAAGACAAGTAGCCCTTAATGAACTCTAAATAACGTTCTGCCATTTCTTTAGGCAGTTGCTCACGTTCAATTTGTTGTTCGAGTACGTAAAATAAATGAACGGGATTTGCTGCAACTTCCAAGTGATCGAAGTTAAAGACACGCGACAAAATTTTGAAAGCAAAACGAGTTGAAAGCCCTGACATACCTTCATCTATACCTGCATAATCGCGGTATTCTTGATAAGATTTAGCTTTAGGATCGGTATCTTTTAGGCTTTCACCATCATAAACACGCATTTTAGAATAGATACTTGAGTTTTCTGGATCTTTTAATCTTGATAGCACAGAGAATTGCGCTAAGGTTTCTAGGGTATCTGGTGCACAATGGGCATTTTTTAATTCGCTGTTTTCTAATAGCT
>Ga0209291_1001051_pt1 | contig 25389 bp, 23 predicted proteins | sample GOMGulsemesocosm_FD_184633 | JGI IMG/M metagenome (GOLD analysis project Ga0209291, IMG submission 184633) | Methane-oxidizing microbial communities from mesocosms in the Gulf of Mexico - GOM9B Gulf of Mexico (SPAdes) (version 2) | ecosystem: Environmental > Aquatic > Marine > Cold seeps...
GTACAGAGCATCTCGATCGTATGTTTATCGATTTTCGTCGGGCAACCAGCCCGCCTGTAATCGATGCCTAGATCTCGACATGCTCTGTACGCCTGAGGCGTTTTGGACTTAATCGCATGTTCCCTAATTCATTTTACATTTTCGATAAGAGATAACATGCCAGAAAATAAGCTAAACAAAGAAGTACTGATCAATTTATTTGATGCTGGGGTGTTGCAGCTGTCGCGGGCTTTAACACACTAACATCCCCAACGGCTAAAGACACCCCAAACCCTAGCCTGAATATTGCTGTAGGCAAAGGCGCTGGCGGCATGTGCGAAGGCGCCTTAGCAGCCACTGGTAATAGCTTCCCAGCCCTTGTCGTGACTAAGTACCAACACAGTACAAAGTAGCGAATAAGTCCTCAGATCTTCCCTGCGGAATGCCATTGCTTGGCAAGTAGGTTTCACAACTTGATATCATTGCTTTTCTCATATCCAACTCACAGTGAGTGATAAGGCTGCTTTGCAGAGTTGTTCGTTCCAACTATAGTGCGTGCGACTGAAATCATCTATAGTTTTCCCGTTAATATTTGCATCAGCAACACAAAATAGCCCCCTAGGTGGCGCACAAGTACTCCTCTACATTAGCGCAAGATGGAAATTTAAGCATTCTTATCAACTGGATTAACCAATAAGACAACAGGCAAGATTCTTTTTCAACATTTGACCATGAAAGACTTTTTCAAGGCTTTAACGGCAAAAAGCATCGTATTGATGAAAAAAGAAAATACCCTTAACCATGCAATATCTACCGTTCATTTAAAGCTTGCGTCTTTACAACGCATCAATAAAGCTCTATAAATCACCGCAACTGATTAACCCAAATTTGAACCTTAAAGGATTTAACCTTGAGCAAACAAGTCAAAGATTTACTAGAAGAATTTGCTGCAGAAGAAAACATACAAAGTGATTTTAATTTGCATATTTTAAAAGTCAGTGTGGATGAAAACGGTGAGATCGAAGAAATGGGCAATGCTCAACCTGTTTTCAACATCGAAATTGATGATGAAGACCAAGCTGTATTACTGCATTATGCTGAATCTAGCGACGTGTTAGTGAGTGTTACTGATGCCAAAACAGTATTAACGGCTGAGCTACTTGACTATGAAGTATGCGCGGCGCAAATAACTGAAACAGCTGAAGCTGTTTTACGCGCAGATACACCTTTGATTGGCTTTGGTGAAAATGTAGAACTCAAATGCTTTTTTGGCGTGTGCCAAGAATGAAACGCGTAAGCCTTAGTGCATTTTGATTACTTAAGCGCATACCGTTAATGCAAGCGATTAAAACATACACCTGCCTTCTTGTTTCATCATGAAACGATGAAACAACTAGCCCGATTCAATAAAGGGAGATGAGCACTAATAAACAAGGGCTAGTATTCTAAATACTCTATTTAGGATAGAGGCCTATCCCCCTGCGCTAAGACTAAGGTACTTAGCCGCCTCTTTCTGAGTATATTCATGCAGTAGTTGGCTGCTAACTTGTGCAGCTAACAACTGATTTTGTTGCTTTAAATAGACAAATACAGGCAATTTCGCTTGATCAGCGGTATTGATTGCCTCTATCTGCACGCGCTTATAACCGTTTTCTTCATGGGTTCTTTCTAGCTTATCCATGGCCTGCATGCCCTGTTTATCGACCGTAAACACTTGCCCTGTTACTTGCACGCCATTTACTTCATCAGCGACCATCCACGGCGAATGCCTTTCGCCGACAATATAGAGAGCATGTAACGACTTTGTGACAAAGTCGCCAGCTAGCCGTACCCCTGTATTGACTTTAAAGTTAGGAAAACCTTCTTTTAAAGTGCCGTAAACAAAAATATTGTACGTTTCTAGCATCCTTTCACCCAGTTTTAACGCTGATACACAACCTAGCTAAGCCATAGCCTACTATAACTTAGCTTTTAAAATTACTCCGGCTCATAACCCAAATTAGGAGCCAACCAACGCTCTGCCTCTGCTTGGCTCATACCTTTGCGATTTGCATACTCTTCCACCTGATCTTCACTGATTTTAGCGACGCCAAAATACTGAGAATCTGGATGTGAGAAATACCAGCCGCTCACCGCAGCGACAGGGAACATCGCATATGAATCTGTGATCTCTAATCCAATATTATCGACCACATCCAACAGCTCCCACAGCTTGCCTTTTTCCGTGTGATCCGGGCAGGCAGGATAACCTGGAGCAGGACGTATACCCTGATACTTTTCACGAATTAAACCTTCGTTATCAAGCGCTTCATCCCCAGCATAGCCCCAGTATTCTCGACGCACTTTAGCGTGCATATACTCGGCAAATGCCTCCGCTAGTCGGTCCGCTAACGCTTTTGCTAAGATGCTGTTGTAATCATCGTAATCAGCTTCATAATGCGCGGCCAGTTCATCCACGCCGAAACCCGTGGTCACGGCAAAACTCCCCATATAATCCTTAATACCGGTCTCTTTCGGCGCAATGTAATCGGTAAGGCAGTGGTTGGCTCTGCCGGCAATTTTACTGGTCTGCTGACGTAAATGACTGAGTGTGGCTAATACTTCCGTACGTGAATCATCAGTATATAGCTCAATATCATCTTCAATGGCGTTTGCTGCAAACAAACCCACGACAGCACGTGCGCTAAAGAGCTTTTGTTCGACAATTCTTGCGAGCATTTCCTGTGCATCAGCAAACAACTTGGTTGCCTCAACGCCGACGACTTTGTCCTGCAATATCTTTGGATAGCGCCCTGCAAGTTCCCAAGTATGGAAAAAAGGGCTCCAATCGATATAACTAACAAGTTCATTGAGATCAAAATCTTTAAATACCTGTACCCCTAGCTTTTTAGGCACTGGCGGCTGATATCCCTCCCATTCAATCACTTGCTTATTGGCTCTAGCCGCTTCAATAGTGACACGACGCTGGTCATTGGCGCGCGCAGCAAAGCGTTCTCTAATTTCAACATATTCCTGCGCAGTATCACTGACAAACTTCGCTTTACGCTCTTTTGAAAGTAAATTCCCAACCACACCCACCGCGCGTGATGCATTGCTTACATACACCACTTGATCATTTTTATAGCCTAGATCAATCTTAACCGCAGTATGTGCCTTAGAGGTGGTTGCTCCACCGATGAGCAAAGGTATATGAAAGTCTTGGCGCTGCATTTCACGCGCAACGTGTACCATTTCATCTAATGAAGGTGTGATAAGCCCTGATAGACCAATCATATCCGCATTGTGCTCGCGCGCTGTATCTAAAATAGTTTGCGCAGAAACCATCACCCCTAAATCGACTATCTCGTAGTTATTGCATTGCAACACCACGCCGACAATGTTCTTGCCGATATCGTGAACATCGCCTTTCACAGTTGCCATGACGATTTTACCGGCACTGGTACTTTCGCCCGCGCTTTTCTCAGCGTCAATAAAAGGCATTAAATAGGCGACCGCTTTTTTCATCACGCGCGCGGACTTAACCACTTGCGGCAAGAACATTTTACCGGCACCAAACAAGTCACCAACGATACCCATGCCATCCATCAAAGGCCCTTCGATCACCTCTAAAGGACGAGCGTAATTGTGACGGCACTCTTCCACGTCTTCATCAATAAACTCAGCAATGCCTTTTACTAAAGCGTGGGATAAACGCTTATCCACTTCCCAGCTACGCCACTCTTGTTTCTCTTCTTCTTGCACAGTGCCATCACCGCGATATTTTTCGGCAATATCTAACATACGCTCCGTACCATCACTGCGACGGTTCAGTACAATATCTTCCACATGCTCACGCAGCTCTGTCGGTAGATCATCGTAAATAGCAAGCTGTCCGGCATTCACGATGCCCATGCTCATGCCATTTTTAATCGCATGGTATAAAAACACACAGTGAATCGCTTCACGTACTGGATTGTTTCCTCTAAATGAGAACGAAACGTTAGAGACACCCCCTGAGACTTTTGCATAAGGTAAGTTTTTGGTAATCCAAGCCGTGGCCTCGATAAAATCGACCGCGTAGTTATCGTGCTCTTCGATGCCTGTCGCTATCGCAAAAATGTTAGGGTCAAATATGATATCTTCCGGCGGGAAGCCTACTTCATCAACCAATACGCGATAAGAGCGCTCACAAATTTCTATCTTGCGCTTATAAGTATCCGCTTGGCCTTCTTCATCAAACGCCATCACTATTACAGCCGCACCATAACGACGTATCTTCTGCGCTTTTTCAACGAAGCTTTCATGACCTTCTTTGAGCGAGATAGAGTTCACTACCCCTTTGCCTTGAATCCACTGCAGACCAATCTCGATCACTTCCCATTTAGAGGAGTCAATCATAATAGGCACGACCGAGATATCCGGTTCAGTAGCGATCAGCTTTAAAAAACGCTCCATGGCGAAGTTAGCATCTAACATGCCTTCATCCATGTTGATGTCGATGATTTGCGCCCCGTTTGCCACTTGCTCACGAGCCACTTCTAATGCCGTCTCGTAATCACGTTCTTTAATCAAGCGCTTAAAACGTGCAGACCCGGTAACGTTGGTACGCTCTCCGACATTGACAAAGAGTGATTCATCGGCAATATTCATCGGTTCTAGGCCCGATAAGCGACACACCTTAGCGAGCTCTGGAATTTTCCTTGGCGCACTTTTCTCAACCGCTGCTTTAATCACCGCAATATGATCAGGTGTGGTGCCACAGCAACCGCCGATCATGTTGATAAAACCTGAAGCTGCCCACTCTCCCATTTCTGTTGCCATTTGCTCTGGTGTTTCATCGTACTCACCAAAGGCATTGGGTAAACCGGCGTTAGGATGCGCAGAGACAAACGTATCAGAGACACGGGATAACTCTTCTACGTATTGGCGTAACTCCTTTGGTCCCAATGCACAGTTCAAACCAATTAAAAGAGGCTTTGCATGGCGTACAGAGTTCCAAAAAGCTTCTGTGGTCTGCCCTGACAAAGTGCGTCCCGATGCATCGGTAATCGTACCGGAGATAATCAAAGGAATACGAAAGTTGTGATCATCAAAAAACTTTTCAATCGCGTAAATCGCCGCTTTGGCATTGAGCGTATCAAAAATGGTCTCTATTAATAGAAGGTCAGATCCACCGCTAATAAGTGCATCGACAGATTCTGTATAAGCATCGACTAACTCTTCAAAAGTCACATTTCGAAACCCTGGATCATTCACATCTGGAGAGATAGATCCGGTGCGGTTGGTAGGCCCTAATACCCCGGCAACATAGCGCGGGCGATCTGGTGTTGAATATTTATCAGCAGCGGCTCTGGCAAGCTTCGCCGCTTGCTCATTGATTTCATAGCTCAGTGACTGCATTTCATAATCTGCCATGGCAATCACTGTGGCATTAAAGGTATTGGTCTCGATGATATCGGCACCCGATGCCAAATACTGTTCGTGTATATCTTGAATACATTTTGGCTGAGTCAACACCAGTAGGTCGTTATTGCCTTTTACATCACTGTGCCAATCTTGGAAGCGTTCGCCACGATAGTCACACTCCTCAAACTTGTATGCTTGAATCATTGTTCCCATCGCACCATCAAGATAGATAATTCTATTTTCGAGAATGGTTTTAAGTTCTTGGGTTTTATCGACTACATGGGCAAAAGATTTCACAATACTTCCTATTTCTGAACGGGATATTTAATGCTTGGATTATAAGATAGTTTTACACAAAAAGCCTTAGAAGCTCACTCATGCCAACATGAATAAAATTGATAAACCCAATTTAAAAGACGCAAACAAATCGCTATAAAGATATAGCGAAATAATTTACCCGTATTGCTGTTAAAACTTAAATACTTGATATGATTAAAGGATCAAATAAATCACCATTAATTTATTCAGGAATTCAGTATGAACGTATATGAAGATAACTCCCAATCCATCGGCAACACTCCATTAGTTCACCTTAAGCACTTAGCCCCTAATGCTAAAGTGTATGCAAAAGTGGAATCGCGTAATCCGTCTGGCTCTGTTAAATGCCGTATAGGCGCCAGCATGGTATGGGCCGCTGAAAAATCAGGTGATTTAAAACCGGGAATGACATTAGTTGAACCGACTAGTGGCAACACCGGTGTAGCATTAGCCTTTGTCGCAGCAGCGCGTGGCTATTCTTTAAAATTAACCATGCCCGCTTCAATGAGCCTTGAGCGCCGTAAATTAATGAAAATGCTAGGTGCAGAGATCATTTTGACTGAGCCGGCTAAAGGCATGAAAGGGGCTATTGCAGCTGCAGAGCAAATCGTTGCAGAGCATGCTGAGACTCACCTAATGCTGCAGCAATTTCAAAACCCGGCTAACCCTGCTATTCACGTACAGACAACGGGGCCTGAAATCTGGAATGACACTGATGGCACTGTCGATATTTTTGTTGCAGGCGTCGGCACTGGTGGCACTATTACTGGTGTTTCTGACTACATTAAAAATACTTGTGGAAAAGCCATTACCAGTGTTGCCGTTGAGCCTACTGCCTCGCCGATTATCAGCCAGACATTAAGCGGTGAAGAACTCGCGCCCTCTCCTCATAAAATCCAGGGAATTGGTGCCGGTTTTATTCCCACTAATTTAAACTTAGACTTGATCGATCAAGTAGAAACTATCGATAACGAGCTGGCCATTGATACGGCAAAAGCTTTAATGACCAAAGAGGGAATTTTGGCAGGCATCTCTTGTGGCGCAGCAGTAGCAGCCGCTTTGCGTGTTGCTGAGCAAAGCGAGAACAAAGATAAAGTTATCGTAGTGATTCTGCCTGATTCAGGCGAGCGCTACTTAAGTACCGCACTTTGCGCGGGCATGTTCAGCGACAACGAATCGGTCCAGTAATCTTGGAACTTAGCTCTCATCCGAAAACGGGGCCCTAACAAGAACGACTCAATGATTTAAGGTGGGAACTATTTACATAGCCCGAATCTTCGGGCTATGTTTACCTTAACCCCCAACAAACCCATCCCAAAGCCAGCCCAGCGTATTTGACCACTTGTTAAAGTGTCCTAAAATCTTGCTCTGATTGATCGCTTATTGAAACCTAAATCCAGCTGCTGCTATTATCCCTCTAATGTTACCCCTCTGATAGAGATTTACAGCATGAACAAACCGTCGCAAAACAAAACTAGCGCAAAATTTCTTACGGGTAATTTAATGCATCATGTCAGCGTGATGTCTCTGACGTCTTCTATTGGCTTATTGATGATATTTACCGTCGACTTTATCGATTTGCTATTTATCTCTATGCTGGGTAATGCTGAACTCGCCGCTGCTGTCGGTTATGCTGGCATCATTCTATTTTTTGCAACCTCAATCAACATTGGCCTTTCAATCTCTGCTGGCTCCTTAGTGGCAAAGGCACTGGGCGCAAAAGAAAACCTGCAAGCGAAGGATTTAGCCAGTGCCGTCCTCATCATTGGCATTATATTTAGCGTGGCAACCCTGATGCTTATTTACCTTACGTTAGCACCCATGCTCAATTTACTGGGCGCAAACAGTGAAACAAAAGCACTTGCGCTGGATTATTTGCATATAATTTTACCGACGATCCCCTTTGCTTCTGTCGCCTTTATCTCAATGGCCGTAATGCGTGCCTATGGGGACGCTAAGCGCGCAATGTATTGCACAGTAGGCGCAGGTCTTATTAATGCGATACTCGACCCTATTCTTATTTTTGTGCTAGATTTTGGTCTTGAAGGCGCTGCAGCGGCCTCAGCTATAGCCAGAATCTGCATGCTTATCATGGTGCTGACACCACTGATTAAGAGGCATCAAGCTTTGGCGCCTTTAAAATTCAGCTTGGCAAAACTGCATGGAAAAAGAGTATTTGCCATTATGTTACCCGCTATACTAGCGAATATTGCCACCCCTGTAGGCACTGCATTTGTGACACGCGAGATGGCTGAGTACGGTACTGGCGCAGTCGCAGGGATGGCGATTATAGGCAGACTGAGCCCTGTGGTGTTCTCTGTTGTGTTTGCACTCTCTGGCGCCATAGGCCCTATAGTAGGACAAAATTATGGCGCTGGAGACATGCTGCGGGTAAAAGAAGCCTTATTAGCAGGACTAAAATTCACCTTAATCTATGTGTTATTTGTCAGTAGTATTCTCTATTTTAGTAGCGCTCACATCGTGAGCATATTTGATGCCACTGGCATTAGCGCTGAGCTAGTTATATTATTTTGCAGTATTTTGACTTTCGGTTATTTCTTTAATGGGGTTATCTTCGTGGCTAATGCCTGTTTTAACAATATGGGGCATCCACTCTACTCAACTTACATCAACTGGGGGAGACATACTGTAGGCACACTGCCCTTTATTTTAATTGGCGGGCACTTCTTTGGTGCGAGTGGCATTTTATTAGGACAGAGCTTTGGCGGTATTATTTTTGCCGTAATCGCATTGGCACTGTGCGCCAAAATATTTAAGAAAGACCGTGAGGCACGCCAAAAAGAGGCTTTTGAAGCACAGCTTAAAGAACACAAATTGCAGCTTTATAGACATTAAACTCAAAGAGGTACTTAAAAAAGCCACTTTGGTTTTTACTCCTCCAATAATGAGCCTAACGCAAACCCGCGAAAGGGTTTATCTGTGCTGAGAACGATGTGGCTACTCAAATTCACCTGCCCTGGAATAATATCCAATAGCTGATCCACTATTTGGTTATAGCGCGTCATATCTGCAGCGGCCACCCTTAAAAACATATCAAAACCACCTGATACCGTATAACACTCAACCAACTCTGGTATTTTACGCGCACAGTCTAAAAAATTATTAAAACCTTCAGTACTTTGATCCTGCAACTTAACGGTAATAATAGCCATCACACTGCGACATGCTTTCTCTAGATTAACTATCCCTATATAGGGGCCTATTAACCCGGCCTGCTCTAACTTCTTAACGCGATTAAGACAAGAGCTTGCCGACAAGTTTACTTGCTGCGCTAGCTCTTGATTGGTCATTCTAGCATCGTCTTGCAACAACGAAAGAATATTTCGATTAATTTTATCTAAACGCATTTAGCTCGCCTTAACTATCTGTTTGTAAATTTACAAATAAGCATAATCTAAAAAAAAAAGCAGTCAAGCCATATAGTTCAAGTCAATCAGAGCAGATGATTAAAAAACCAGCGCCAATTACTATTAATTAACCAATGCAGAATTATATTCTGTATCTTTTATTTTTTTCCAATTTTCTTGCATAAGCCCGCTAATATTAGACAGCTAATTTTGAGATTTTTTCGCTAAAATATAGCCTATGTTAAATATTTATTCGGAGACAAACATGTTATTTATTCGCCCCAGTAAACTTAGCGACCTCGATGCTTTGCTTTTACTCTCTGCACAAGTTGGTGATGGTATGACATCAATGCCAACCTGCAAAGCCAGCTGGATGCGTAAATTACACTCATCACAACAAGCTTTTAGTGACCAAGCGGGTGCGCATAATTGCTATTTTTTAGTATTGGAAGACAGTACTAACGGTAAGATTGTTGGCACTACGGCCATTTATACCGGTTTAGGGTTAGAGCAACCTTTTTACTCTTATCAGCGTAAAGCGATCACGCGTCAATCTAACAGTTTAAAAACCACTCACAGTAGCGAGTCGCTAAACTTGGTCGAGCACTTTAAAGGCGCCACAGAGGTCGGATCTCTTTTTTTACTTCCTCAATATCGCCTACCCGGTGTTGGCCAGATGCTTGCAAGGGCAAGATACCTGTTGATGGCTGATGCTAAAGAGCGCTTTTCACAGCAAGTGATGGCTGAATTGCGCGGTGTTGTGAATGATGATAATAAATCCCCGCTTTGGGAAGCACTAGGTAGCAAATTCTTCGATATGGAATTTCAAGAAGCCGTTAATACGATGGCTACTCAAGGCCCTACTTTCATTACTGAGCTTATGCCCAAACAACCGATTTATGTAGAGTTATTATCTAAAGCTGCACGTGAAACTTTAAGCGTGCCTAACAGCCAGTCGGCACCGGCACTGCGTATGTTAGAGAAAGAGGGCTTTACTCACTCGGGTGTGGTTGATTTATTTGATGGAGGCCCATCAGTAGAGGCGCAACTTGACGATATTAAAACGATCAAAGAGAGCAAGTTGGTCAGTGTTATTGCCACTGAAGATTTACCAGCGTTTGATGAGTACTATATTTCTAACGCCAGCCTCGCGGACTTTAGGTTGATTAAAGCTTACGGGCTTATCAATCATAAAGGAGAGCTCTTGCTAGAGAGCAAAGCGATTGAGCAACTAGCACTTGATAGCTCAAATTCGCAAGTGCGTATTGTCAGTGTGATGAAATCTAAACAAGCGTCTGCTGATTCACAAGCCGCATAATAAACGGCAGCTTGTGAATTATCTAAACTAGTTCCCATCCAGAAACAGATGTCTACTGCGGATGTCCCACTAGCTCGGTCTGCTCACTACTAGATGTAGTTATTTGGAATAACCAAACGCCCACATCTAGTACCGTGCATCTCGAGCAATTGAGCCACCCTCGCTACGACCTCGTTTCTGGATGAGAACCAAACTAGTGTAATGAAGCTAAATGTTTAAGCAGACGTGCTAAGTCCTCCGGTGTATCAATCCCCGGAGGCGGCGTCTCTAATGCTTTAGCGACATGAATACGCTCGCCATACCACATCGCTCTTAATTGCTCTAAATTTTCGGTCAGCTCAACCTCGGCCGGCGACCACTCGACGTACTTATTGAGCAGCGCAACTTTGTAGGCGTAAATACCGATATGTCGTTGCCATGCAAAATTTTCAGGCATGTCAATCGGTTGCTCTTTGGCAAACGCATCCCTTGGCCAAGGAATTGGAGCTCGTGAGAAATACAGTGCCAAGCCATTACAATCAGTCAGCACCTTGACGCTATTTGGGTTTAATAGTGTTTCAAGTTTCTCAATAGGCTCTGATAATGTCGCAATGCTCGCATCTGGCGCAGTGGCTAGATTTTCGGCCACTTGATTAATGATCGCCGGTGGAATTAACGGCTCATCACCTTGCACATTGACCACTAAAGCATCATCGCTAAGGCCTAATTTACTGGCGACTTCTTGTAACCTATCCGTTCCTGAAGGATGCGCAGCTTTAGTCATTACAACTTCTGCGCCAAAGCTTTTTGCCACCTCTTCAATACGCACATCATCAGTCGCTATCACCACACGGTTAGCGTTTGAACGTAAAGACCGCTCATATACGTGCTGTATCATGGGCTTACCATTGATATCAGCTAATGGCTTTGCAGGGAACCGAGTCGATGCGTAGCGTGCGGGAATAACGACAGTAAAATCCATGTTACTTTAACCTTTCATCGCTGCTTAATGTACGTGCCTGTGTTTCCAGCATTACCGGTATACCATCTTTAATGGGATAAGCTAAACCGCTGCTACGACAAATCAGCTCATTCTTTTCTCTGTCCCACTCTACCGGTGCTTTTGACACCGGACACACCAATATATCTAATAATTTCTTGTCCATTTTTGCTCTCTCTATTGACGGTGTTCGCTCAATCGACGCGACGCTTTGTGAATACGCACAATAAGCTCATCAACAAACGCGCCCTCTAATTTAGCCGCTATTTTAAGGTAATAACTCTCTTTGGGTGCAATGTTTTTACATTTTACAGCATCTTTTTGTGTCATACAGACTATAGCTGGTGGCGATTGCGCTAAAAATGAAAAATCTTCGACACTGTAGTGATGGTGATCTTCAAAGCTGTGCTCAATCGTAGATAAACTTAAGCTCCCAAGCGTTTTATAAAAACGTGCAGGATGACCAATACCGGCGATTGCATGTACCGCTTTACCATTAGTCAGCTGTTTAAAGGCCTCAAGACTGACCGGCTTATCATCACTAACACGGCACCAACCTTGCGGAATTAACTGCATATTCGTCTGATGCACATAACTGCGTTCACTCGCACCATTAACCACCACAAAATCAACACTTTCAAGCCGTTTTTCGCGCTCTCGCAAGGGGCCAACCGGTAGACAATGACCATTGCCTAGGCCTCTTGCACCATCAATCACTGATATTTCAATATCACGTGCCAATGCGTAGTGCTGCAAACCATCATCCGAGATAATCACATCGCACTGATGATTCGCTAACAAAGACTGACAGGCACGTACTCTATCGGGGTCAACAACTAAAGCAACTCCCGTGCGCTGCACAATCATTAACGGCTCATCCGGACTATCACTGGTCCGTTCATCCGCTTTTACTTGATAAGGGAAATCCACTCTTTTAGCGCCGTATCCACGACTCACCACACCCACTTTAAAACCCGCACTTTGCAGTTGTTCGATTAATGTCACCGTTAACGGGCTTTTTCCTGTGCCACCAACGCTAATATTACCCACAATCACTACCGGACATGGCGCGCGCCACTGACGCTTTAGTAGGCGTTGTTTATTCACTTTTGCAAGGACAATAAACAACCATTCCAAGGGTGATAAGAGCAAAGCCCAACCCGCTTTTTCACGATACCAAGTTTTTTGTAAGGCCATGCTAAAGGCTTTCTTCTGGTAATGTTGAGATGCTCAATTTAGAAATCCCCAGCTGGCCTGCCACATCCATTGCTGTCACTACGTATTGATGAGCAGTATCCGCATCGGCGCTAATCGTCATGCTTAGGTTTTCCATGGCACCCTCTTGTTTTTGTACCCAATCACGCAGTGCCTGCTTCAAGCTCTCTGGATGATTATTTTCAAGTGCTTTGCCATCGATTTTAAAAGTGCCGTTAACATCGATCACCAACTGTAATTGCTCTTTAGAGGTAGTTTTTTTTTCATCCAACACCGCTTTAGGTAGATTAATACCCAGGTGTGAGCTTTTGCTAAAAGTTGTCGACACCATAAAGAAAATCAATAACAGAAACACCACATCAATCAATGGCGTCATATTTACATCAATATCAAGACGCGACCTACGCTGAAACTTCACAGAATGACACCCCTTGTGCTAAACATGCGGCTCACCGTGCATAGTATCCACCAATGTCACTGCTTCTTGTTCCATTTCAAGGACTAATGAATCGACTTTACGATGAAAGTAGCGGTGAAAAATCATCGTCGGAATAGCCACAAACATCCCGGCAGCGGTGGTAATCAGCGCCTCTGAAATACCTCCCGCTAAAATAGCCGTATTACCCGTGCCCTCAATCATAATCGCACTAAAGACTTTGATCATACCAATCACTGTGCCAAGCAACCCCAGTAAAGGACTAATAGCCGCAATAGTTCCAAGTGCTGTTAAATGACGTTCTAACTCATGCACGACAATACCCGCCGATTCTTGAATCGCCTCTTGCATACGCGCACGAGACAGAGAAGCACTATTTAAGCCGGCAATGATGATTGCGCCCAATGCGCTTTGCTCGGCAATTTCGCGTCTCCTTTCTTCGCTCATCTGATCGCTTTTAATCCACAACCAAATGCTTGGCATAAGGTCTTTTGGCGTGACATTTTTACGTCTCAAACTGACAGCACGCTCTAAACTTATCGCCAGTGAGAGCACTGAGCAAATAAGTATTGGGATCATCAACCAACCACCTGAGATAAGGATTTCTAACACTGAACTACTCCTAGCTGAAACAACATCTTAAATGGCTTGAGTATAATGACTTTTATACGGGTTGGCTCCTATAAAATCCTGTTATATAGGCAGTGATCAGCCTGAAACAGTGAGTCTGTTCGCAGTAGGCGCTGCTTCTGGATGGAAACGAGCTAACTATCAATATAAATAAACGCTCCTTTTAAAACAATTCATGGGCTTGAGCTCTATCTGTCAGTTGCCAGGAGTCTTTGGAGATTCACCGTTAGTGTTAAGTGCGACAGGCTTTTAGATAACACTTAAGCGCTGAAAAGCATTGATTACCACCAATATCGTCGATAGCGCGACTTATGGGAGGTAATTTCGCAACCTTTTGCGCTGGCAGTAATATCTATTGTACCCAGCTGATCCGTTCTAAATATTTTAACACCCACACTCTTTAGGCGCTCAATGACCTTAGGATGCGGGTGCCCATAGCGATTTCGATAACCGCTGCTTATCAATGCATGCGTAAAACTCTCTTGGCTCAAAAACGCCTGTGTACTTGAAGTATTGCTACCGTGATGCCCGACAATCAATATTTTTTGCTCAGCATTAAACGCTGGCGCAAGCAGCATCCGCTCCACCTTCTTTTCTGCATCCGCCATGATCAGCACCTTACATTGAGTATTGCCAAGCTCTAATACACAAGAGCGATTGTTACGTTTTGAAAAGGTACCTTGAATTGGATGGCGATAGTGAAATTTCACATCATCCCAAAGCCACTGTTTACCGCTTTCACATCCTCTTTCATGCTCTTTGTCAGGCATGCCCATGTCTATATTATCTATCGCCAAACTTTGCGTGGCAGGCAATAGCCCACCACTGTGATCATTATCTGCATGCGAGATGACGAGCAGGTCTAAATCATCTATTTTGCGCTGCGCTAATAGCGGGCTGACCACTTGCTTAAAATAGCTAAAACCACCATTAAAAGCGGCCCCGGTATCAAATAACAAAGCATGTTTAGGGGTTTGCACCAAAACAGACAAACCTTGACCTACATTAATAAGCGTTACCTTAAAACGCACACCTTTTTCAAACTTGCCACTTGGCGGGGCGATAAGTAACAACCAAGTTAACAGCCCTAGCGCTTTTATCTCTCTCGGGAAGGGCAGCAATAAACACCAGCAGCCTAATCCAATCAATACGATATTGATTGATGAGGGCACACTAATATCTAACAATAAAACATCGGCATGCTCCGCTATTTTTGCGAGTACCCACCAAAAATAATCCAGCGCTTTCGCGATAGCTGCTAAAGGCCCTGTCCAACCTAAATAAAATATAAAAGCCGCCGGTAGCAGTGCAAACAACAGTAGCGAGATAAAGCTGATCGCAAAAATATTGACCAGCGGCGAAATCAAAGAAACTTGACCAAAGAACAGCAACAACAGCGGAAAAAGCGTCAACCACACCCAAAATTGACTTTTAATCACCAACGACATCACGCCGCTATTTGACCTAAAACCTTGTAAGCTAATCAGACCAGCAACGGCGAAAAAAGATAACCACAACCCCGGCTGCATGACACTTAAAGGCTGCCATGTAATAATAACAAGCAGGGCAAACCACCAGCGCTGCCATAGATTTGGCTTGATACTGATAAACGCCCCGCCAATCATAACCAGCGCCATTAACCAAGCGCGCTGAGTAGACAAACTGGCACCAGAGAGTAACATGTAAGCAAAACTCAGCGACAGCGACCCCACTGCCGGTAGTGCAGATAAAACCAATAGGTAACTTTTCTTTTTAGCGCCCGGCATTAACAATAATAGCGCGCGCAATACAAAGCAAAACCACCAGCCTATGGCAACCATGATGCCTATATGCAAACCACTGACCACCAACAAATGAACGGTACCGCTGGCTCGTAACTGTTGCCACTGTGGCTCTTTAATAGAAGACTTATCGCCAAGCACCAGTGCCTGTAAGCTCATCTTAGCGAGGCTGGAGATATCAAGCGCACGTATTTGTTTGACTAAACGCTGGCGAAAGCCTGATAAAAATGAGAACTGTGTCTCTATCACAAATATCTCGCGCACATAACCGCTGGCATTAATACCACGATTAATCGCCCACAGCTTTGCATCAAAGGCACCTACGCTATATTGCGGGCGCACTTCTTTTAATCGCGCTAACACTTCAAGCCTGTCGCCTGCTTGAATAGGCTGTTTTGAATGATAAATACTAAGGGTGATTTTTGATAACGCGATAGCACTTTGCTCACAAGATGCAAAGTGCACCGTAAAATCAAAACGCTGATAGTTAGCCGCTGATTTTGGCAAACCAGTCACAACACCTGCTAACCGACAATCCCTAGCATACAACTGATCATTGTATTGCGCTTGCAACAATAAGTGCCCATGCATAGCCGACAGTGCAAATGAAAGCGAGAAAACACCTAACGCTTTGACCCAAACCGATAGTGATTGATAGAAATGCTTAGTCTGTCTATAAAATAGACTAAAAAGAGCGATCAATGAGAGCAGTGCTATGATTTTTATATAAAAAACACTAGGCAGTTGGGCTGTCAAGGCAACCGCTATCACTCCAGCAACATAGCTTACACAAAAAAATGGCATATCCCTCCCTGAAAATTGCCGACTTGGACGGCACTGGTAGTGCGTATTTAATCGCTAAAAATAGCTTAGCGCACAGTCAGTTAAGTCCATTTTTAAGCGCCTCTTATTATCGCTAACAGCGATCATATTTAGCTAGCTAAAATACGGTTCATGTGCATAATAGATGTCTATCGTATTATGAAGTTCTGCATAGATGCCACGAAAGATAATTAAAAAATACCTGCCGAATGAGCACAAATTAAAGGAAAACCCTTCCTTAAAATGGATTGCGAAATATATTCAACATCCCTCGCTTTGGCACCTCAATAGAAAATCTGTCTCAAGAGCATTTTTGACGGGTATTTTCTGTGCTTTTTTACCTATCCCTTTACAAATGCTGGTCGCTGCATTGATCGCCATTATGCTGCGTGCAAATATGGTTATTTCTATTAGCTTAGTATGGATCACTAACCCCATCACAATGCCTCCCATCTTTTATTTTACTTATAAAGTGGGGACTTTCTTGCTCGGATCAGAGCCATTGGATAATAACATAGCCTTCACTTTAGAGTATCTCAGTTCGCAATTGTCATCTATTTGGTTACCATTAATCACCGGATCACTGTTTTGCGCCACTATCTTTGGCGCCATCGCTTACGTAATCATTAATGTCTTTTGGGTTTGGCAGGTGAGAAGTAGCTGGAATAAACGCAGCAACAGATATAAAAAGAAGTGATACAGAAAAGCAGTTAAAGACTAAATTAAAGAGACCTCTAATTATTCAGAGGTCTTGTGTTATCAATTGCGCTGGGTCAACTGCCCATCTTTCAAAATTAAAGTTCGATCCATGCGCTGTGCTAATTTTTCGTCATGGGTCACAACAATAAACGATATTTCATACTGCTTATTCAGATCATCCATTAACGTCTGAATATCTAACGCAGTGTGTGAATCTAAATTTCCCGTAGGCTCATCCATCAGTACACAAGCAGGTGTGGTCACTAACGCTCTCGCTATTGCGACTCGCTGCCTTTCGCCCCCTGATAATTTGGCAGGTTTATGAGACAGGCGATGCTCAAGCCCGACCGCTTTTAACAGCCCAATGGCTTTATCGTTGGCGCTGCTATGTGACTCGCCACCAAGCAGTAGCGGCATAGCGACATTTTCAACGGCACTAAACTCAGGCAAAAGATGATGAAACTGATAAACAAACCCCAACTGCTGGTTGCGCAGCTTGGTACGTTTTCGCTCGGATGTTTCATAGAGAGACTCTCCGCCGACGTGCACAGTGCCGCTACAGGGAGACTCTAGCCCACCAATGGTATTGAGCAGTGTTGTTTTACCGGAGCCTGACGCCCCCATAATAGCCACCCGTTCACCGCGAGCGATACAAAAAGAAATATCTTTTAATACTTCTACCTCTGTGTCCGCCTCACTAAAGGTGCGGCATATGTGTTCACAGACTAATACATCACTCATAGCGAAGCGCCTCAGCAGGTTGTGTACGAGACGCTTTAAAAGCCGGATAAAGGGTCGCAAAAAAACTAATGCCCAATGCCACTAACACTATGACAGATACATCTGACCAAATGAGTTGCGAGGGCAAATAAGAGATAAAATATACATCCGGTGATAATACCTGCACTCCAAACAACTGCTCAAAGAAGCTGACAACATCACTAATGGTCAAGGCCAGCAAAACGCCAAAGACTGTTCCTAAAAATGTCCCTAAGCTACCAATGACTATCCCCTGCACCATAAATATGCGCATGATAAGCCCCTGACTAGCCCCTAATGTACGTAAAATAGCGATATCGGATTTTTTATCTGTCACCACCATGACCAAAGTGGATACGATATTGAAGGCGGCAACAAAGACGATTAAGAACAACAACAAACCGACCATTCGCTTTTCCATTTGAATCGCTTGAAAAAGATTACCTTGAGTACGCGTCCAATCAGAAATTTGAAAAATCCCATCCAGATCAATGGCAATTTCACGTACTGCGATGGGCGCTTTAAAGAGGTCATCAAACGTTAGGCGAATACCTTCAACCCCTTTTATACGTCTTAGACGCGCAGCATCACTGATATGGATATAGCCAAGAGAGCTATCTAATTCAGCGCCCACTGAAAAAGTACCGGCAACGGTAAATCGTTTAAGCTTAGGTGTAACGCCTGCAATACTCACTGACGCCTCTGGCATCACTAAAGTGACTTTGTCCCCTATTTGTAAGCCTAATTGCCCAGCTAACAAATCTCCTAGAATGATATTGAATTTTCCGGCCTCTAACGCACCCCAGCTACCTGATTTCATATGCTTGGTAACAATAGACACATCTTGCTCAGCTAGCGGATCAACACCTTGGACAAAGGCAGGCTTTACGCGACCGGCATGCGTTAACATGCCCTGGGTTTTAATAAAGGGCGCACTGGCTATGACCCGCGGATCTTTCTCAATTCGCGCTGATAACGGCTGCCAATTATCAATATGGGAGTCATATCCAGTGATCGTTGCATGCGGCACCATGCCGAGAATGCGTCCCCGCAATTCGCGGTCAAAGCCATTCATGACTGACAATACGACAATTAACGCCGCAACGCCGAGCATAAGCCCTAGCATCGAGACTAAAGAGATAAAGGAAATAAAATTATTGTTGCGCTTAGCTGCGGTATATCGCAGGCCAACATACAGGGATAATGGTTTCAACATGGTGGCGAATTAGAACACAAAAGAAAACTTAACTCTAACAAAATCATACTAAAACCACCCTTTTAAGCGACTCACTGTTATTGGATACACCCTTTTTTAATACAGCAATTTATGCTTATCCAATTCAGCGTTTAATGCCTCTTTTGACCTTCCATCGTATTGCGGGAGATCATTATTTACCTCATACCACTGCGCTTTGGAGCCTATGAATATATGAGCCTCTGGTTTTATACTAGGAACCTGTTGGAAAACAGACTAATCTACTGCGACCATGCTAATGTTTCCTAAAACAGCCTTAGTTTCGCTACGATCGCAGTTCTCGGAAAGGTTCCTAGGATCCCCTTCAATCCTACCGAGTGTTACTGCAGTGATATTACCATTGCAAGTTCCAGCTAATGTAGAGCCGAATTCACTACTAAAACACCATCCATCACCTGACAAGCTCTGGTATTTTTTACAAAATGTTCTCCTGTAACCCACGTAAAGTCACCTAAATTGATTCTTGCATAAGTCGTTTCCATCCAGAAACAGCCGCCTACTGCGAACGTCTCACTCATCCAATCTGAACACCACTAGAGATAGTTGTTTGGAATAACCAAGCACCCATATCTAGTCGTGCCTTTCTTGAACGATTGATTCGCTCTCTCTACGCCCATGTTTCTGGACGAAAATAAGTAGAAAATGTCGCCCCATGTTGTGGTCTACACATAGAGCAATGGCTGTGGTCGGTATTAGTGAGTGATCCATTGATTTCATACCGAATTTCCCACATAAACAACCACCTTTAATAGTCATTTCAATGACTTCTACAATCCCTTAATGCTGCCCAAGCGGGAAGAATAGTTGGCTATAATTGTTGAGGCACAAATCAAACCAACGGTATTTGTTCCGCGTAAACGCTTTGCTAAGCGTTGCTATAAGTGGGCGTTTGGTTATTCCAAAAAACTAACCCTCTATTGAAGAAAAATTTGCATTAATACAATAGCTTATATAGCACTAATGCGAGTTGCTCAGAGAGTTGGTTTGCAGATACTTTAAGATTAGAAGAGGTAATGCAATAGCCTTCAATGAAAGGCAGTAAAATAGCAACCGCATTGTTCAACGTCGATTTTTTACAGCCTTGTGGTGCAATGTTCTTCAGCGCCTCAAAAAGCATGGCATGGAGCCGCTCGTAATATTCGTCAACCGCTTTCTTCACCGCAGCGTTGCGTTCTGCAATGGCCCAGATTTCCTTGAAGACAACCGCACAATCACTTTTTTCAATGTCATTTAAAATATGTAGCATTAGATGACTTAGTTTTTTTTCAGCACTGCAATGATCAGGCAATGTGAGGGCCCGCATTGATTCTGCGTATTCCAACAAGAAGCCTTCTAGCAACGCTGCTAACAACAGCTCTTTGGTTTTGAAGTAGTACTGAACATTACTGAGTCGGATACCTGCAGCTTCGGCAACTTTTCTCATGCTTAAGCCTTGATCACCAGACTCTTTCAATATGTTCATCGCACAATTCAATATGTGTTCAACTTTTGGATTCATGCTTTTCTCGTTCCTGCTGCATTCTCAATACCGTAAATATATAGGCATTGACACTTTAGGTCAAGTGACCTAAGCTTGCTTTAGGTCATGTGACCTAAATCTATTTTTTGGAGTAATACATGAAAGGCTTAGTCGTTGATAACCACAAGAACTTTGTTCTTAAAGATAATTTAATCTGCCCTATTCCTGAGCAAGATGAAGTATTGGTGAAGGTCCATAGTGCATCACTTAATCCGTATGATGCACAAAGTGCCGCAGGGCGCTTTGATCTGTACTTTGCCGAGTATGGCGTGGATAAGGAGGTCCAATCAGGTTTGGAGTTCTCAGGCACTGTGGAATCTGATGGCACGCGTTTTAAAAAAGGTGATAAAGTGTTTGGTTACGTCAACATGATCACGGGATGGAAAAGTCACGCACAGTTCATTGCAATCAGCGAAGATGCGATCGCTCTGATGCCTCAGAACCTAACCTTTGCTCAAGCTGCATCGATTCCTTTAGGCGCCTTAACAACCTTGGTTGCCTTTCAGGATTTAGGGCAACTTCAAAAGGGTATGAAAGTATTAATCAACGGCGCTGCAGGGGGATTAGGTTTACAAGGCACTCAAATTGCTAAGTTATTAGGTGCCCATGTCAGCGTTATTGCGGGAAGCTCTCAAACTGAATATTTGCAATCGTTTGGAGCAGATGCTGTGTATGACTACAACCAAATTAACATTGCAGATATTACAGACACTTTTGATGTGATTTTGGATTTAACCAATCAGCAAAACCTAGAAGCTATGAAAAAAATCCTGACGCCTAAGGGTGTTTTTATTCCTGCAGAGCCCAATGCTGAAAACGGTGGCGAATCGACAGATCCGCAAGTCGGTTATCTCATGGTGATGCAAGGAGATTATGAAAAGCTTACCTGTATTGCCCACTGGATATCAGAAAAAAAACTGCAAGCGGTGATTGATAAAGAGTTTAATTTTACTGACTATATAAATGCCCTGTCTCGTCTACAGGAAAAAGGACGCCGCGGACGTATTGTTATGAGTTGGTAACGAGGATAAATGGGAACATCGTCAAAATGCTTACACCAACGGGCGTATGTTATTCGCCCCGGCCCCGCTGAAACTAGAATAGTGTAATTAGTATGCTGTATCAGTCGACGTCATTAATCTCGATATTCTAAAGCTCTCATACTAAACTTAAGAAACAAAACTCTTTGACGCTAGCCTTTTTTTGAAAAAAGCACCTTTGAAGAATTAAAAGACATTAGCTACTTAGTACATCGCTGGATAGCTAACGTCCATTTAAGGGACTGAAAATAGCTTGCTAACAATATGCACATAGCAAAGCCCAAACAAACGATGAGCAGTCCTGCTTAAAATGCTTGTTCTGTTTTAGACGGACACATACTCTTCTCTGACTATTTTTCCGTTTATCCATGTTTGAGTATGCTTACCCGTGAACTCATTGACTGACGAGTCAGAGTTTGTCATTTTATACTGAAATATTAATTCTGAAACGTTTTCAGTCATTTTTTTTGATACAAGTTCAACATCGAACTCTTTAACTGATTTAACAAAACCTTTTTGCTTATCATAAGATTCACGCATTGATTCAGCAAAGACTTGGCCATTATTGAGCATAATGACATTTTCGTCATAATACTTTTCACATAATTCAAGAACCATTCCAGCTTGGTTCATGATAATAAAATCATCTACTAAATTATTCACCAGATTCTCCTTAAAGATATAACGCCAAGATAATACTTTAGATTTTGGCAGATAATAAAACGAATAACCAGGCCAATTACAAAACCAACGACATGACCCACCTTAGGATAATCAGCGTAAACTATATCTAGAACTATAGCTGAAACAATACAAAACAATGGAGCCAGCTTTAACCAGATAGAATTGTTTAGCCCTTTGACCATGGGTAGTATACACAAGCAATCAATCCGAATACGGCTTGTGCTGCACCGAAGCCAACATCATAAGGTGCTGTAACTGGTACAACACTCGCCAAAGCTCTAATTGACTCAATTACTGAAACGTAACTCCACCATATTCCTTTAACTCTAAGATCTTTACCTTACTAAAAATAGAGCCATGAACTTTATAAACTACTAGCTGAACTGCATAAAACCATACCGCAAAGTAGTCGTGTAAAAAGTGGATAATAGAGTTTCACTTTGGATCATCCATAATAGTCAACCCCTGCTTAAACGGAGATAAATATGGCGGTTTGTTCACGTGTCTTTGCAAATGAAGCAACTTAATTTCGAATTTTATTTCAAGTATTTGTTATGTGTTTAACTCCTAAACAGCACCATCATTTACCTTGAGAGCTTCAGTGACAATGAATTTTGGCTATGCAGTTTTGACAGTTTAAGTTCAACACCTTAATTCCACGCCGTTACTCTCTGGATCTTGTATATAAAGCGAGTTCCCTAAACCTTGCGCACCATATCGACTTGTAAAATCACCCACTTCTATTCCATGTTTTTCGAGATGGCTGATAATTTCTGACTCTGGCATAGACTTAATTTGTAAGCAAAAATGATCGACATTGCGTGCTTTTTTTGTTGGCGCACCGCCTCCAATAGCCCCAAGCCTGCTATTAACGACCACTAAATCAATCAGTGCATTACCCGCTCGAAGTTGAGTAAGACCCGTTTCTTGCGATGTTTCTCGCTCAATCGTACAGCCTAAAACTTTAGTATAAAACTGAAGCATTTCATTCAGCTTTGTTGTTCTAAGTACAATGTGATCAATGGCTAGTATTTCTAACATTTATAAACTCCTTCTAAACATTTAGTGATCAACTCAAGATACGTAACACTTGCCTAACGGGTGACTTGTAATGAAGCATGTCTGTGCAATATTGGCGGGTAGCGACAACACAAAAATGCGTAGTAAAATTGGCCCCTATTGAAACGTTTTTTATAAGCCGTTTACGATTTACCTAAATATTGAGTAATAAATTTTGATACGCGACGTTGTTCGACACCTACAGTAACATCAATACCTGCGTTTCTTAATATATCAATTCCTTTACCGTTATTTCTTGGATCAGGATCGGAAATCGCAATAACAACTTTTGAAATCTGTCTGTCCGCAAGCATTTTTGCACATGATGGAGTGCGACCTTCAAATGCACAAGGTTCAAGTGTTACGTAGGCTGTTACCCTATCTAATGTTCCTGAATATTTATTTATCGCTTCAACTTCTGCGTGATTACCACCAATGGATCGAGTAAAACCTGTCGCAACTACTTTTCCATTTTTTACAAGCACACAACCCACTGGAGGGTTTGGGGTACAAGCAGGTAATGCATTTTTTGACTCATCTAAGGCGAGTTGCATAAAATCTGAATCATTCATTCGTACGAACTTCTCATAGGCTTAGATCGCCTCTAACACCAGCGTAGTGAAGATGGCCGCTTTTTTACTTGTGTTTGCACAAAGGAAGACAGCTTTGTCATGACTGTGTGCTTTGACTTGTATGGCTAAGCATGCCGGTTGATGTCAATTTTTTGTGTGTAGCCACACAATCCCGTAAGTACAAATTTATAAGGCTTTGATAAGGCACTCCAGATTCGTCTGCCATATCTTTAAAATAGGATATAACATCTACACCAAGTCGCATTGTCACAGGCTTCTTCAATTTACTCGCAGATGGGTTTTACGAGACTTCATTTCAGAGAAATCATATTCGTCTTTCACAATTAATTACCTCGATGATGGTGATTGCGTTCATTTTTTGTAGCTTTTCTTGCTGAAATAACTCTAATAGTATTTCCACTATCTCTTTCGCAATGGCATACAATTAAAGATTAGTTTCACTACTCATAGCGAGCATTAACAAACGATCTTCAATATCTGAGTTTTCAGAATCGAAAAAATTGAACAGCAAACTCATCAAAAAATACGGGCTTTACTTCTTCGAAAGAGATTCCATGCTTTTTGATGTTTATTTCAGATTTGGACTTATTCCATTCGAATTTAATCATATGTACATTGTATGTACATGGGTCAGAATTATCAAAGTGGCCCTAACGCCACAAACACCAGCGCGGTGGAGATGGCGGCTTTTTTGCGTGTATTTACACAAAAGATAACAGCTTTGCCACGTCTGTGTGCTTTGACTTGTTATGAGTTTTATACCACAATTAAGTATATATTGGTATTTGGAGAATAAACTATGGCTAAGAACACAAGTATGACACTGGGTGATCACTTTGACGGCTTTATTGCTCACCAAATTGAGATAGGCCGCTATAGTTCTGCAAGCGAAGTAGTACGTGCGGGCTTGAGAGTGCTTGAAGATAAAGAAAGCAAATTGGATATATTGCGTCAAATGCTCACAGATGGTGAGAAAAGCGGGAAAGCTGACTATAGCTACGCGACTTTGATGGATGAATTGGACGCTGAAAATAATATATGAGTTCATTTTCTTTAACTCGGCGCGCTAAAGCTGATTTGTTGTCTATTGCAAGAATTACTGAAAAAAGCTGGGGGCGAGAACAGCGCCTTGCTTATATTAAGCAGTTTGATGAGACATTTCATTTGCTTTCCAATACTCCTGTAATAGGTAACAACTGCGATTATATAAAAAAGGGCTACCAAAAGTTTCCTCAAGGCAGCCACATTATTTTCTATACTACGGATGACAAAAGAAATGTTCTGATCGTACGTATTCTACATAAAAGCATGGATGTAATTTCAAAGTTTAGTGACTCATAACGCCTTTGTTTGGGCGGCTGTAACAGAGCGAGGAACAAGTGGCGTGTAAGCCGTCCCAGCAACCGCAGGTTGCGAACAACACAAACTTGTATGGTTGTTCTTGTCTGATAACCAAGTTTCTAATTCCTTTTAAAAACGGGTAAATTGGGACCCTCCTTCGACGGCCATCGAAGGCCTTTTTGTAATAGTTCGATGCAAAAACGGTTTTA
>Ga0209291_1001052_pt1 | contig 25372 bp, 18 predicted proteins | sample GOMGulsemesocosm_FD_184633 | JGI IMG/M metagenome (GOLD analysis project Ga0209291, IMG submission 184633) | Methane-oxidizing microbial communities from mesocosms in the Gulf of Mexico - GOM9B Gulf of Mexico (SPAdes) (version 2) | ecosystem: Environmental > Aquatic > Marine > Cold seeps...
ATAATTAGAATAAATACCGGTTATGAATATATTGTATATTATCCTTGATTATTGCGCGCTAGGTCATAAGTAATACAAAATTAGATTGTATACAATATAGTAAATATACAATTTTAAGTTGATTTATACGGAAAAATACTGAATATTTACTCTAATCGATATTGACAGTAATTTATTTTTCTGAAACAGCAAAAATTAGTTTGCTTTATAGGCATTGGAGTGATTATTCTAATTGTACTTTTTGTTTGAATGAGATTGTTCATGGAACACTTAAACCAATTATTTGTAGAAGCAGGGACATTAATGCTGGCTGGCATGGTCTTCGTTTTTACCTTTTTAGGCATGTTGATTATTTTCATTAATGTCGTTTTAACCCGTTTATCGATTAAATTTCCCGACAAGATTATTCAGGCAAAGCCCGTACGTTCAAATAAAAAAACGTTACAAAAAGTTGATGGTATTTCACCGAAAGTGGTGGCAGCAATTACTTCCGCTGTAACGCAATATCGTAAACAACATAATCAAAATTCAAGCATCAACAAAATTAAATAGGAATAAACTCATGACAAAGCCACTAGGTATTACTGAAGTTGTCTTAAGAGATGGTCATCAATCACTACTCGCCACTCGTTTACGTCTTGAGGACATGTTACCGATAGCACCCAAACTGGACGAAATTGGTTTTTGGTCAATTGAATCTTGGGGTGGTGCTACTTTTGATTCTTGTATTCGTTATTTAGGTGAAGATCCTTGGGAACGTTTACGCGCATTGAAAAAAGCGATGCCAAACACCAAGCAGCAAATGTTATTTCGCGGTCAAAATATTTTGGGTTACCGTCATTATGCCGATGACGTAGTAGAAAAATTTGTAGAACGTGCTCATGTTAACGGTATTGATGTATTCCGTATATTTGATGCAATGAACGATGTACGAAATTTACAAACAGCGATTAAGTCGGCGGTTAAAGTCGGTGCTCACGCGCAAGGGACATTAAGTTATACTGAAAGCCCTGTACATACGCTTGAAGGCTGGTTAACAATGGCTAAGCAACTTGAAGACATGGGCGCTCACTCATTATGTATCAAAGATATGTCAGGCTTACTCAAACCTTATGATGCTGCTGAGTTAATAAGCCGTTTAAAAGAAACAGTATCCTTACCTATTGCATTGCATTGTCATGCTACTACAGGATTAAGCCTTGCGACACAAATGAAGGCGATTGATGCTGATATTGATGTTGTTGATACGGCTATCTCGTCCATGAGCATGACTTACGGCCATTCACCTACAGAAACAGTTGTGGCTATGGTTGAGGGCTCTCAACGCGATACCGGCTTAGACATGGTAAAACTTGCTGAAGTCGCGACATACTTTCGCGATGTTCGTAAAAAATATGCCAAATTTGAAGGCAGCTTAAAAGGTATTGATGCACGTATTTTACTGGCACAAGTACCTGGTGGCATGTTAACAAATATGGAAATGCAATTGAAAGAACAAGGTGCTGCTGACAAGTTAGATGAAGTACTAACTGAAATTCCAAAAGTAAGAAAAGACTTAGGCTATATCCCACTCGTAACACCAACATCACAAATTGTCGGTACCCAAGCGGTATTAAATGTTTTAACGGGAGAGCGATATAAATCAATCACTAAAGAAACAGCGGGTGTGTTAAAAGGTGAATATGGCGCAACAGCTGACAAAGTTGATGCAGAGCTACAGGCTCGTGTTTTAGACGGCGCAGAAGCTATAACTTGTCGTCCTGCTGATTTAATTGATCCAGAAGTCGACAGTCTTACTGCTGAATTAAAAACACTTGCTAAAGATAAAGATATTAACTTAGCAGACGAAGTGATTGATGACGTATTAACGTACGCACTCTTTCCGCAAATAGGTTTGAAGTTTTTAGAAAATAGAAATAACCCTGATGCGTTTGAACCCGTGCCTAGTGTTGAAAAAGTACCAGAAGCTTCAGCTTCTGCTCCAGCACAAAGCTCTACAGCTCCAGAAAGTTATGCCGTTAGCGTTGACGGTAAAGTGTTTGACGTCGTTGTTGCTCCAGGTGGTGACATTAGCCAAATAACTCACCCTGCTGGCGACGAAGCTATGAAGCAGTCTGCATCAGTTTCTGCCGCAGAAGCACTCAATGCACCACTAGCGGGTAATATATTTAAAGTGCTGGTTAATGAAGGTGATGAAGTTGATGCAGGTGAAGTTGTTATCATCATGGAAGCGATGAAGATGGAAACTGAAATTCGTGCAGTAAACGCTGGCGTAATTACTTCTTTACATATTAAAGAAGGCGATTCAGTTTCTGTTGGTCAACCTTTATTGAGTTTAGGGTAGGTCACCATGGATTCATTAAATAAACTTTGGTTATCAACGGGCTTAGCTAACTTTGAGCAGGGTCAAGTGATCATGATGATCGTCGGGTGTTTATTGTTATACCTAGCGATAGCACGTAACTTTGAACCTTTATTGTTACTCCCAATGGGTTTTGGCGCAATACTCACCAACATACCTGGAGCTGGTTTTTCAGAAGTAGGTGGTTTTCTTTACTACATCTATCACGGTGGTATTGAAACGGGTATTTTCCCATTAATAATATTTATGGGCGTTGGTGCAATGACTGACTTTGGCGCACTAATCGCTAACCCTAAAACTTTATTTTTAGGTGCTGCGGCTCAGTTGGGTATATTTGCTACTTTATTTGGCGCGATAGCTTTAAATGCTGTGCCTGGTATTGAATTTACGCTGAAAGACGCTTCTGCTATTGCCATTATTGGTGGTGCCGATGGGCCAACGGCGATATTTTTAGCCACCAAACTTGCTCCTGAATTATTAGGTGCTATTGCCGTTGCCGCATACTCTTACATGGCATTAGTACCGATTATCCAACCGCCAATTATGCGCGCATTAACCACTGAAGATGAACGTAAAATTGAAATGGCACAATTACGCCCGGTGACTAAGATTGAAAAAGTAGTCTTCCCATTAGGTGTATTGCTGATGACCATTTTCTTTTTACCAACAGCAACACCGTTGGTCGGAATGTTCTGTTTAGGTAACTTGATGCGCGAATGTGGCGTGGTTGACCGTTTAAGTGCTACCGCTCAAAACGAATTGATTAACATAACAACGATATTTTTAGGCTTAGGTGTTGGTTCGAAATTAAGTGCTGAAGCATTCTTGAATGTAGAAACCTTAGGTATTTTAGCGCTTGGTGCTGTGGCATTCTCTATTGGTACTGCTTCAGGTGTATTGATGGCCAAAGGCATGAATAAGATATCAAAAGAGAAAGTAAATCCTCTTATAGGCGCGGCAGGTGTATCTGCAGTTCCTATGGCGGCACGTGTTGCCAATAAAGTGGGTCTAGAAGCTAATCCGCATAATTTCTTACTTATGCATGCTATGGGACCTAACGTTGCTGGTGTACTTGGCTCTGCTGTTGCGGCGGGTATTTTGTTAGCGCTCGTGGGCTAGTTATAATGTAAGTGCAAGTCATTTAGAAAAAGAGCTTCGTTTGAAGCTCTTTTTTTTTACTCTCTTTTAGCGTATTTGTAAGTCATTAACTGATGACTAAAATTTAGTAATGAATTTTCTTATTAGGCGTTAAACATATTCATGACAAATCGATTATCACCTTCATTGACTTAGGAGATAGAGCTAACATACTAAGTTATCCGTATTGATAGCCTATATTTTACTGCTAAAGCAATGAATGAAGGCGTAGTTGAAAGCGCTTATTTAATGATGAAATCCTATTCAAAATGGCTATTCTATTAACCGAAAAACATTGCTATAACAATAACGTGATAATGTCAGTATGATTATATAAGTGTGCTTATTTACATGAACACACTGCCTGTTAGGGCGTTTCTAAGGGTTCAATTTAAATTGGCGCCATAGCGTATTAGTACTATCTTGAGTGGCTTCTGTATTCTTAAAGTGCTCGAAACAAATGCGATCATGCAAACGATTAGCACGACCTTGCCAAAACTCTATGTAATGGGGTTTTATACGCCAGCCGCCCCAAAACTCTGGTAAAGGTATTTCTTGTCCAGCAAACTTTTCAGTAAAATAGGCTTCACGCTTTTTCAGCTCTTCTTTACTTGCCAACGGGGCACTTTGTTTTGAAGCCCAAGCACCTATTTGGCTACCTCGATCACGACTATGAAAATAACGTTCTGATTGCTCACTACTTACTTTTTCTACGATACCTTCAATACGGATTTGACGTTGTAGAACGCTCCAATGAAATAACAATGCAATTTTATTATTTACTGATAAATCATAGCTTTTTCGGCTAGCGTAATTGGTATAAAAAACAAAGCCATTTTCATCAAATTCTTTGAGTAAAACCATACGTGAACTAGGTTGACCATTTTCGTCACAGCTACTGACCGACATTGACTCAGGTAACAAAATTCCAGATTTACTGGCATCTTTAAACCATTGTTCAAATAATGTGATTGGGTCTGTTTGTGAAGAGAATTCAGGAAGTGGTAAGGCAACACCTTGACCAAAGGTAAATAAACAGCGTAATTTTTCGAGTAGTGTCATAGCAGAAGAAATATAAATGAAAGGTAATTGATTACCCCGATAATACCATGAATTTTTTACCTAGCTATAAGAGAATATTAGCTTAATTGTATATCGGTCAATGAAAAATAAATTTTCTAAATTAAATTTCCCAATCATCACTGTCATCTAGTGCTTCACGAAGACGCTTTTTCTCTAATAGGTCATCAATACGTTTGCGCACTTTAGTGTTATTTTCCGCAGTTTTACCAGTGGCTAGATCTTTATCGTAGTCTTGGGATTCATCTCTAGGTCTAAATTCATCAGCCATTATTACTTTTGTCCATTGAGTTCTTGTTGATTATTAGCGTTAATTTGAAGATAGGCACGAACGGAGAAAATTTCAAATTTTATAGGTTAATTTTCTATAAAAGATATTCTCTCTTTGGTCTGGCTATCGTAAAAAAAACAGAGAGATAAATTTAAAATAAACACATCAATTTGTTCATTATTAATTTTGTTATTGAAATCCCTATCTAGCTCTTTGCTTTATTATTGAAATGGCTGATAAACTGACTTATATGCTCGCTTATTAAAAATTTATTAACACATGTTAAAAAGTAACTTACCGCATTGGCTTAAAGAATTGCAGTGCCAGGCTTTAGCCAATCATCAACGACAATTAGTGTTACTTATAGGTGACGTTTGTTGGGTGAAAAAGTCACTTGAATTTGATAGTGAATCGAAAAAGACTCAGCCATGGTTGGTATATTGTAAGCATCCAGCTATTACTTCGACAGTCGACAATAAAAATTTTTCACAGCAACTTGGTAACGAAAATAGCCTTATCTTTTTTTCTTGTGTTGAAGATAAAGGCAGTTCAATTAATGAAACTATTAATTTGGATGCTTTTGCGGCACTTTCTGGGACCTTGGTCGCCGGTGGTCTGATGGTTTTATGGTTAGAACAGCCATTAGAGCAAGCGGTTGAAAACACTGATTTATTGTCATTAAAGTACTTTTATCAACAACTGATGAATAATAAAGACTTAATCGAAGTTAAACAAAGTGATCCGCAAACATTCCCTCACGTAGACCAAAAATTACTAACCAATAGCCTAGTAGCCAGTGGTTTTTCATACCAATGTAAAACACAAGAGCAACAGTGTGCAGTTGAACATGTTATTAACGTAAGTAAGGGACATAGGAATAGACCTTTAGTCTTAACTGCTGACCGAGGTAGAGGAAAGTCGTCAGCGCTTGCCATTGCTTGTGTCGAGTTATTAGAAAATAACGGCGGTCAGGGTAATGAAAAATTACATATCGTTATTACTGCACCGCATGTTCGTTCATTATCTGTTTTTTATCGTCAACTTGAATGTTCATTCGAAAAGCTTACAGGTAAGGTTGAATACAGTAATGCCAGTCAAACAGACGTAATGCATCGTTACGGATCAATTAAGTTTGTTGCAGTCGACCAACTCCTTCACTCACAAAAATTAGTCAATGTTTCTTTATTGCTTGTTGATGAGGCCGCAGCGATTCCTGTGCACTTATTAACACTATTTACTATGCGTTATTCACGAGTTGTTTTCGCTAGCACCGTGCACGGCTATGAAGGTGCAGGGCGAGGTTTTACGTTAAAATTCCAGCAAAAATTACAGCAGTTAGTACCGCAATGGCGACATTTTCACATTAATGAACCGATAAGATGGCGAGTTAATGACCCAGTAGAGCAGTTTGTTTTTGATAGCTGCTTGCTCAATGCTCAGTTAGCCGAATTACCTTCTTTGGATAAATTGCCAAAAGAAAGCATTGCTAAACAATCATTACGCTTTAGTCAAGTCTCGGCAAAGTACCTTGTTGATAATACCGAATTATTAAAAAAAGTATTTGCCGTTTTAGTGACGGCTCATTATCAAACGTCACCGAACGATATCTCACTTATGCTAGATAATGATGCGGTACATATATTGCTCGCAAAAGTAAATGATGAGATTGTTGGGGTCGCACTATTATTAGAAGAAGGGTGTAAAAACGAAAGCGAAGTTCAAGCCATCGCGCGTAATCAACGTCGTCTGAAAAATCAATTTATTCCACAATCATTGATGACTCATTGCGGTTTTAATGAAAGTTTTAATTATCGATATTTACGTGTTTTACGTATCGCCATTCATCCCCAATACCATCGTTTTGGTTTTGGGCAGAGTTTTATGGATCAGTTACTAAAATTTGCCAAACAGCAACAAGTTGACTTTATCGGTGCTAGCTTCGGTGCTAATGCTCAGTTGTTAAAATTTTGGCAAAATTCAGGTTACCAAGTTGCTCGCATCGGTTTTACTAAAGATCAGGCTAGTGGTGAGCATTCTGCTTTAGTTGTTACAGCGGTTAGCGAACGAGGTCAATTTTTTGAACGCAAAATTATTTATGAATTTTACAGTTCATTCGACTATTTGCTTACTGATGAATACCAAACATTATCTGCTGAATTAGTCTGGCAAGTTTTACATCATTGCCCCGTGAAAAGTTTACCTCAATTAAGTGGGCACCAGTTGAGTAGTATTAACGATTTTATCGGTAAAAAACGGCAATATAGTCATTGTGTACAGGCATTACATTATTGGTGTTTGCTGCACTGTAAAGAAAACTATCAAGCAGGCGTATTGCTGCTCATTGAACGAATATTACAAAAGAAAACCCTTGATCAAGTCTGTGTTAATCATAAACTCACGGGTAAAAAAATGCTCAATAATGCACTAGTTGATTATATATCGAAGCACCAAAAATGATCTTCTCTAGCCATTAATGTATTACTCATGTTATTTGTTGCTGCCAATACTTCAGCATCGAAAAATATTGACAAGGCTGGTTAGCGAAAGCGGTAAAGTCATCATGCTTTATTAAACGTGTTAAGTAATAGGTAATCACTTTTGCTAACGCTTCATTAGGGTGTGCTGCATAGGTATGAGTTAATACGCTTAGCCAGTTTTCTATTTGAGAAAGCTCGCTTGAGTTAGAAATTACAGAGTGAGAGTTGGCTGTAGTTAAAGACATAATGTTTGCTCCCCATTTAAACTGCCTTGTAACAGTGATTTCCATACCGTTTTTCGTGCCGAGTCGTCTAAGCACTTACACTCATTTCCAGGTAATAGCCCTGACAAAATTAGTTTTTCTAAGAGAATAGTCGGTAACTCTACCTGTGCTTTTTCATGAATTTTACTTGGGTTATTATTCTTAAAATTCTCTTTGTTTTTATAGTATTGGTGTGCGCCCATGATATAGCTCCTTGGTTATTTAAATACTTTAAAATTAATTTAAGTCAAAAAACACGAAAACGCAAATGATAATCATTATCATTTGCGTTTTATTATTTTTTATATCGGATTAGTTATGTAATCTTTATAAATATCACTTTACAATAACGCTAGGAATTATCTCTTGATAGGAAAGTTATGACGCAAGTGCAAATACCATCAAATGACCCAACACAGTTTGTTATTGAAGTTAATAACCTTGTTAAAAGCTACAAGGGCGTTCAAGCGGTTGATGATATTAGTTTTGGCATTAACAAGGGGCATTGTTTTGGTTTATTAGGACCTAACGGTGCCGGTAAAACGACGACCATTGAAATAATGGAAGGCATTATCAAAGCGACTAGCGGTAAAGTACTTTATTCAGGAAAATCTATCGGTGAAGACATTAGTCAGCAAATTGGTATTCAATTTCAAAGTACTGCTTTACAAGATTTTTTGACGGTACAAGAAACCCTAAACTTGTTCACGTCGTTTTATGATAATACCTTGCCACATGAGCAGTTAATTGAGCTGTGCGATCTAAAAGACTTTCTAGACAGGGACAATCGCTTATTGTCTGGTGGACAACGCCAGCGATTATTGTTAGCGCTGGCATTAATAAACGATCCTGAAATCATATTCCTTGATGAACCGACCACTGGGCTAGACCCCCAAGCTAGACGCAACTTTTGGCAGTTGATTAAAAATATCAAAGCTCAAAACAAAACCGTTATTTTAACGACTCATTATATGGATGAAGCCGAACAACTTTGCGATAACGTCGTTATTATGGACAGCGGTAAAATTATTGAAAGCGGCACACCAAACCAATTATTGGCTAAGCATTTTAAAAATGTTTTTATTTACTTGCCCACAGAACAAGTACCACAGGGGTTGATTGATAAAAATAACTGGCTTATCGAAAATGGTCGCGTTGAAATTACCACTCAACAAGTAGAAGAAACAATTAGTTTGTTAATTGCAGAGCAAGTTTCGTTAGATGGGTTGCAAGTGAAGTCCCCGAATCTTGATGATCTATTTTTGAAATTAACTGGCCATTCGTTAAGGGAGTAATATTAATGAATTTAAAACGTTTATTTGCGGTAATTAAAGCCCGTAACATTGAGTTTTTCCGTGACAAGTCATCTTTAGGGTGGAACTTGTTCTTCCCTATTTTAATGTTAGCGGGTTTATCTTTTATTTTTTCTGGTGATGGGAAGTCTGTCTATAAAGTTGGGGTGATAAACCTTGAAACCGTACAGTCAACTTTTGTTGAAACGCGCTACGTTGACTTTATTGACTATCAAGAGAGTTCTCGTGCAACACTAAAATTAGAACAGCATGCTATTGATTTTCTGGTTGATTTTACAGAAAAAAAATACTGGGTAAATCAAGGTTCACCCAATAGTTATCTCGTTGAAAAGATTTTTGTCGGACAACATCGCGATTTTACGCGCTTAGAGACACATGGTGCAAAAATACGTTACGTAGATTGGGTGTTACCGGGGATTTTGGGCATGAACATGATGTTTAGCTGCTTATTCGGTGTTGGTTACGTTATTGTTAGATATCGAAAAAACTCGGTACTTAAGCGCTTAAAAGCGACACCTCTTTCAGCGCTTGAATTTGTATCAGCGCAATTAATATCACGTATCTTTATTGTTATGTTTATGTCGAGTGTTGTATATATAGGCTGTAACTTATTTTTTGATTTTTACATGCTCGGTAGTTACCTTGACCTTTTTATTATTGCTATTTTAGGCGCGGTTAGTTTAATTTCTTTAGGGTTATTGGTCGCAAGTCGTAGCAAGAGTGAAGAGTTAATTGGTGGCTTATTAAACTTAACATCATGGCCAATGATGTTACTTTCAGGCGTTTGGTTTAGCTTAGAGGGGGCGCCTAATGCGGTAAAGGCTTTCGCTGATTTATTACCGCTAACTCATTTAGTTGCCGGCGCTAGAAAAGTGATCACCGAAGGAGCAACCCTTGGTGATATTAGCTATCACGTTACTGCTCTTTTGGTGATGAGTACTGCTTGCTTGGCTTTAGGTGCTTATTTATTTAGTTGGAATACTGAACGCTAAAAGCAATAGCAGCAGTGTGCTGAATGAATACACGTAGATACAGTGTTATGAATGGTAATATTTATAACACTTTTAGTGAGCAAGTAACGGGTGTTCAAGCATTTTAATATCAATTTGAGGGAAGCGACTTCGAGTGAACAATAAGGTGTTATTGTCATCTTCAGTGGTAATCGAAAAATCTCGACTTAAGGTCAATAAAGGTAAACGGATAATTGGCTTGACTTTTTTATTGCTAAAGTCGTAATGAGACAATTGTTGGTATTGTGAAAAATCTTCTTTAAAAAATAGTTCCTGTTTTTCATTTTGTTGACTAAATGTCCAAGCGTAAGCGTCACTTAATTTTTTATTTACAATTTTTGTCGCCGAAAAACTTTGTTTGTTTACGTCAGGTCCAAGTGTCGTTTTCCAGAGACCTTTGCTGTTTTTGGCGTATAAGATTTCATTGGCTGAAATCATCATGCCATATCTACCGCCGTTAAAGGTGATTCGTTTATTCGTCTTATTTTCTATATCAAATAAATGAATGTCTCGATACTCATCTGTGGTAACTGACGTTAAAATAGCGCTGTCGTCCCAACTCCATGTCGGCTGGTCATGAACACTAAAAGGACTTATGACGGTTGAAAGTTTTTTATTATCAATATTCAGAATAAAAATTTTATCCGCGTGTTGCTCTTCAATGGGAGAAAGAAAAGCTACTTTTTTGCCATCATTTGACCAACGAGGATAACGTATTGTGCGCTGTAAATGCGTTAATTGTTCTCGATTTTTACCATCAATACTTGCTGTCCATAATTCATAATGTCCAGATTCATTTGATAAATAAACAATTTTTTTATTAGCGCTAGAATAATGAGGGTGAAGGTGATTATAGGTCGATTGGATAACAGGTAGTGGGCTACTGGCAACGGTATTATTGAGTGACAAACGGGCAAGGTAATAATTTTCTGGACGTTGCTGATAAAATAGTTCACCACTTTTACGAGCAAATGCAGGATAACTAAATCCTTCTAGTTGCAAGTTATACGTAGTCTTATCTTCAATGTTGAGAATATAGCCTGAGCGAATATCAGCACGTTGCGCACCATAAACCAATTTTTCCCCCTTGGGATGCCAAGCAAGACCAACAATATCTTGTTCTTTAAAAGTAAGCTGTGTCGAGGCTTTAGTCGTTAAATTAACTAAAAATATATTTTCATTAAAGCGGCTAAATCGTCTAGTCACCGCAATGTGGATCCCGTCTGGAGAGAATGAAAAGTCACGCTCGCGATAATTACAATCCCGGTGACATGAAAATCTGATGGGTTTTGCACCTTTTTCTATCAATGAAATAAAATAAATACCACTTTGCTTAATGGGTAAATGCTTCCCATGATAGGCTAGTGTTTTATCATCAGGAGAGATATCTAAATAATAATACCCGCCAGAGATAGGGCAGTTAGTAATTATTTTTTCTTGGTGAGTTTTTACATTAAGTTGAACAATGTCGCATTGATTTTTAATATAATCTTTCCTAGAAAAATATAAATATTTGCCACTGTTACTCCATACCGAATGACCTTCTTTGGCTTGATCAAAGGTTAGTTGTTTAGCTTCTACTTCAGGATGCCCTCTATCATGTAAATATAGATTATTCTCCCCATCAGGTGTTAACCATTTATACGCGACAAGTTGTCCGTCAGGTGAAGGAGCAACAAACATTTCTCCCCCAGGTGATTTGGTGATTTTAGTCACTTTAGGTTGGATAAATTCGTTAGTTTGTAATGATACCCAAAGAAATGCGGCAACCAAAAAGGTTAATAAAAGATAAAGTAAGTTATATCTTTTATTTTTACCTTTTTTGTTAAACGGACTTTGCTGAGCACTTTGGGATTGCTGGTTCGAAAAATCTGACTCTTCAATGACCTCATCAAAGATAGGCGTGATTAATAAGCGATACCCCACCTTTCTGATGGTCTCAATAACTTCATTGTCGCCATCGGCACCTTTTAAATGTTGACGTAAATTCCAAATAGCATTGGTTAGCGCTTTTTCACCGACGTACTCATTACCATTCCAAATATTATTTATAAGTTCTTCACGAGGAATAATACGCGGTGAGTGTTGTGCGAGGTAACATAATACTTCAATCAATTTAGCTTGAACGGATTGTTTCTCTGCATTATCAAATTGAATCGAATATTCAAAAGGATATATATGACAGTTGCCAATTTTAAATGGAGTATTCACTTTCATTGAAGTTTTGTTTTCCCTCAGTTAATAGTATGGAAAATGCTTAGCTCATAGTCTAACAAGTAAAGTGACTCGTTCAATAGCTAATTATAATAAACGGTTGATATTCGAATGTTTGTGTTATTTATATAGCCAGAGGTATTTCATTGCATATGTATTTATGTGTTTTATTACTATTTTTAACCTTTAATGTTCACTCTCTTACCTTTTGATAAGTAAGTAAAAAATTAGAATAGATGTTAAATAGATGTATAAATGACCTGCAGCCGATTGTAGTTGCCCGTGATGTTCTATAAAAAATAGTGAAACAAAAAAATAATAACTAGCGAATGAAAGATGAAGTGATAAATCGCTTTATTTTGAACTTTGCAACTCACTATTAAACATTAGGAAATACACCTCGGGAGATGTGATGAACAAAAACACTATTACACTAGCTATTCAGGCTGCCATATTAAGCTCTGCGACTTTAACGTCATCATTCGTTTTAGCACAAGATGATGAAACTGCAGCGGTTGCTCGCCAAGAAATTAAATCAACTTCAATCAAAGAAAAGAAAGTTGAAGATGTGACAGAAAAAATAACGGTAACCGGCTCACGTTTGCGCCGAGACAGTTTTAGTGTTGCTACGCCATTAGTAACCATGGGCAGAGAAGCGGTAGGTGATACCGGCCTAGGTGAATTGGCCGATATTTTAACAGAAAATATGCCGTCAGTATCTTTTTCTCAAAGTAATACAACTAGCCAATCAAGTGTTTCAACTACTGGTATTCAAACTATTCAACTGCGTGATTTAGGCTCAAGCCGATCATTAACTTTGATTGATGGTCGACGTGTTGTTGGCAACTCTAAAAGTAATAATGCTGTCAGCATGTCAACCATTCCTGCTGGCATGATCGAGCGCATCGAAGTGATCACAGGTGGTGCTTCTGCAACTTATGGCTCTGATGCTGTGACGGGAGTGGTAAACATTATCACTCAAAGCCAAAAAGAAGGATTTACCGCTAAAACTCGCGGCGGTGAAACGCTTGACGGCGGCGGAAAAGAATTTACCTTAGACTTAAACTACGGTAGCTCATTTGCTGATGAACGCGGTTACATGTTTATGAGCGTTAACTATGATAAAGATTACGGCCTCAAGTACACTGACCGCGACCGTGCAGCAATCCAAAGTGGTTTTTTTTATGACGCAACGACTATGCGCAACATGGTGCAAACTGAAAATGGTAATGTTCCGCTAAGTGAAACTACCATGAGTGACTGGCGTAATCTAAATGACGGTATTGCTGGTGGTGTCTTTTTAGAGTCAAGTAAATACGATACAACATATTGGTATGATGAAAATGGTCAACGCACAGACTGGAACGAAGAAAGAGACGGCGTTAACACCCGTGAATGGGTTGAATTAAAAGTACCAAGTGAACGTGCTTCTGCCGCGATAAAAATCGACTATGATATCACAGACGATCTTACTTTTTACTCTCAAGTCCAGTGGAGTGGTAACTACACAGTAAACCCTAAATCACCAGAAAATTCATATGAAGGTGAAACGGCTATTTATACTGATAGAGAAACCGGTATCACAGGTAACGTGCGATTAGGTTATATTCCAATTGATAACCCTTATGTACCTGACAATATTCGTGAAACAGCAAGCCAATATAAAGACAGAATTTATTGGGACCGTAGTTTTAGTGAGGTAGGGCGAATTGAAACCGATAATGAACGTGAAACAATTCGTGCTTGGGCTGGCTTGCAAGGCGTTATTTTTGATGGCGAATGGGACTGGGATATCTCGGTAGGTTACGGTTCATTCGACCAAACACAATTTCGTAATAATGAAATTGATGTCTTTAAAGCAAAAAATGCTCTAGATGCAGGTTATGCAGATGACGGTAGTATTCAGTGTAATGACGCTGCTGCACGTGCTGATGGATGTGTTGCTTTAAATTTATTTGGCGAAGGTTCTATTACCCCTGAAATGGCGGATTACATTCGCGTAAACCCAACATTAAAAGTTAAAAATGAGCAAGTCTCGATGCTAGGTTATATGGCGGGTGATTTGTTTGATATGCCAGCAGGACCTGTAGCTGCTGCATTTGGTTTTGAATACCGCAAAGATAGCCAAGAAGCGATAACAGATGATGCCCTAACATATGGCGGTATTACCTGGAATTTAATCCCTGCCTTTAAAGGTGACATATCAGTTGCTGAAGTCTTTGCTGAAGCATCTATTCCTTTATTGCGTGACTTACCTGGCGTTGAGCGTTTATCACTAGAAACGTCAATACGCTTTGCTGATTATGACTTATCAGCCGTCGGCCTAGTTACAAGTTCTAAATTAGGTTTTTTATGGTCTGTGGGTGAAGGCTTGAACTTCCGTGGTAACTGGGCAATTGCTCAACGTGCTCCAACAGTAAATGATATTTTTGAGCCCGCGGCTGGTGATTTCGATAGCTTTGATGATATTTGTGACAAAGTCAGCGCTACATCGACAGCGGAAGGTCATGACAATTGTCGTTTAGAGCCAGCTATTGCAGCAGCAATAGCTGCGGATTCTGAATTTGTATTTGAAGACGATAACAGTGGCTACTCACCTAATGCAGGTAACCCTGAGTTATTCGAAGAAAAAGGGACTACCTTAACGATTGGTGCAACGTATCAACCAACTTTCTTAACTGGTTTTAGTCTTGCCGTTGATTATTATGATATTTTTATTGAAGATGCGATTTCTTCGTTTGATAACGAAGAAATTTTGGAGGAGTGTTATGCATCATCGACCACTTTAGGTAGTGAAAATGCTTTTTGTGATGTAATCAAGCGCGACGATGAAGGTCAAATCGAAGAGGTTTTACAACGCAGTTATAACATTGATGAATTAAGTACTCGTGGTGTTGATATCGCTGTCGCGTATCGTTATGATTTAAATGAATTTGGTGCGATAAAGTTCAAGCTTGACTGGACACATTTACTTGAACATTCAACAACAAAAACCGGCGTTGATGGTAAGTTTAAAACCGATTATGTTGGTTTCGTTGGTTTATTTGAAGATAAGGCTTCAGGCAGTGTTTCTTGGAGTCTAGATGACTTGCGTATTCGTTGGAGTACTAGTTACAAAAGTTCAGCGTTACGTAGTCAAAGCAACGTAGATACATGGCAAGAAAATATTGACCGTTGTGCTGCAGGTGCAGATAGCTGTGTATCAGACCCTGAAAAAATAGCTTACCAAGAATACGATGCATACTTCAAACATAACGTTTCAGTATCATACAATATCGAATTGGAAAATGACTCATCAGTACGTATCTATGGTGGTTTGAACAACGTATTTGATGATAAAGGTCAGTTCTATATCGGTGGACGTGGCAACTACGGTAGCCAATATGATGCCGGCCGTGGTCGTTTTGGTTACATAGGTGCTGAAGTTAAGTTTTAACTTTAAAACCTTATGGACTGTAAAATGGCTAAAGCTTAGGTCTTAGCATCATTGGTATCTCACATGGATGTGAGGTGCTTTATCTTGATTTTACTGTGCATTGTTCTCCTCGTTAAATTAGATTGATTGGTAAGTAAAAAATGATTAAAAACTTTTCTATCCTTATTCTTGTTGTTTGTACTTTATTAGGCTCAAAATATTTATTTTCACACCAAGAAGAGCCTGCGTTAATAATTACAGATGGCCCTTATATTTCATTGAGCATGGAAGATGAACTAGAATTCAGTTGGCTTTGCGAAAGTAAGGTTGAACGGATGAAAATAACCACGAAACAATTACCCTTTAATTTTGAGCAATGCCACCTTGATACATCTATCGAACGCTACAAATTTATAAGTGATGCGTTGATTTACCAAGGTGACTTTAAAGTTGTCGCCGCGAGTGATTTTCATGGTCAATATGACTTGATGAAAACGCTATTAACCAATAATCAAATTATTGACCCGAAAGGTGACTGGGCATTTGGTAATGGGCATTTTGTTATTACCGGTGATGTTTTTGATCGTGGTGATAAAGTCACTGAAATTTTATGGTTTTTGTATGAACTCGAAAAACAGGCTGAGCTTGCTGGCGGAAAATTACACTTATTATTAGGTAATCATGAGGTCATGGTTTTAAATGGTGATTTACGTTATTTGCACCCTAAATATGTTGAGACTTCACGGTTATTTGAACAACCTTTTGAAAAATTGTACAGTAAAAATACTGTGTTAGGTGCTTGGTTAAGAAGTAAATCAGTGTTGGTGAAAGTAAATGATATGCTATTTGCTCATGGTGGTTTTCATCCTTCATTAGCAAAAGAAAAACGAACACTTACTGATATAAACCAAGTTTTTAAAAACAATTTAGTGAAGACCGAATTGGCTCAGCCCAGAGAAGGCTGGGGAAAGTATCTTCACAAAAAGCATGGTCCTATTTGGTATCGAGGTTACTTTAAGGAAGATAATGGCGCTAGCGGTGAAGAAATTGATTTACTACTTAATCATTTCGATATTAGCCATCTAGTCGTTGGACATACCTCACAAAAGCAAGTTGAAACACGTCACCAAGGTAAAGTAATAGCGATTGATTCCAGTATTAAAAATGGTGAGTACGGTGAGCTGCTGCTAATCGATGGTAATCAAAAGTGGCGTGGTACGTTAACAGGCGAAAAAATAGCCTTGGATTAATATAAAAGTTCTGCATTTTGTGAATAAAATTAACCTTTTGGAGGTAAGTCGTCTATGCTGATATTATACTTGTCAGGTGAGTTAGACTCATTATTATCTGCAGTTGATTTTTACTAAGCTTGGTAGCTAAGTCACTGCATTAAGAAAACCGCTTATAAAAGGTTTACTCTATGTTGTTAAAAGTTGTTGGTTTATTTTTTGTTGGTCTTGCTATATTAGGTGCTGTGTTGCCTCTTTTACCTACGACTCCTTTTTTATTGGTTGCAGCGACTTGTTTTGCAAAGTCTTCACCACGAATGCATAAAATGTTACTCGACAATAAGGTTTTTGGCCCACTTATATATCACTGGGAGGAGTCTCGCAGTATTCCTCAAAATGCTAAAGTCATCGCCTTAACATCAATGGTTTTAGCATCTTGTTGGTCATGTTATATGTTGGATAACAATGTATTAAGTGCACTTGTCGTGGCTTTAGTGATGGGGCCATTTGTCTTTATATGGCGCTTGCCTATTGCTGCGGGCAATAAATAATTGGATAGCTTTGAGTGTTTTAAGGCTTAAGACTCATAGAATTTCCTCAGCCTTAAGCGCGTTCAAATAGTTTCTTTAAATATTCTTACTCTGCTAAGGCTTTTCCTACTAATGCTGCTAAATGATCGGGTAAGGTTAAAGAAAGTGCAATTTCGTGGCCACGCTCTGACATTTTTCCCCAGGTCATTTTTACAATTCTAATTATTTTTTCTTCATTATTTTTTTCTGTATATTTTGCGGCAAAGGCATCAAAATAATATTGTAAGAATACTAAACAAGCTACATCTTCAAGGGTCTGCGTATCGGTATTGGTTTTAAGCTTTTCCTTTCTTAAAAGGCAAGCCGTCGTTTCAGCTTCACTTTCGTCAAAGCCATTTTCAAGCATCAGCGACTTCGCCAGTTCAGCATGATATTTTCCTTGCGCGATACGCCATTGGTAATAACCAGCTTTTCCTGCTTCGAATTCAGTACGCTTTAATTGCCAGCGTTGAATGTGCTGAGCACGTACAGCAATTTGCAATAGCTCATTAGATTCAGGGAAGTACTGCGTTAAGCAAGTTGTCATGTACTGACCATAAAGCAACTCGTTAGGCTGAGAATTTCCATCAACAATAGTTTGGTTTGGGTCTTCACTATTAATTTTATCAATAGCGGCTAATACAGTTGTTAAACGCGAAGAAGTCATAAGTGTTATCTAATCTATTGGATAATTATAACTAATAGGGTAACTTTTTCTTCATGGAATACAAACTAATTCAATAAAAATCACTAATTGATCTCTTGATCATATTGTCGTTTCGTCATGTTTTACGTATAATGCTTTCCCGTCCTGCTAGGTTGGTGTTTTTTTCAAAATCATGACTAAACTTACCTTCATATAGCAACACAAAACATTTATGTAAAAGAAAAAATCCTGCTCACTCTGACTTTTGGTATCACATGACAACTAGATATATTTTTGTAACTGGCGGCGTTGTATCGTCTCTTGGTAAAGGCATTGCAGCGGCATCGCTTGCAGCAATTCTTGAAGCTCGCGGCTTAAAAGTTACTATGTTAAAACTTGACCCATACATTAACGTTGATCCCGGCACAATGAGTCCGATTCAACATGGTGAAGTTTTCGTTACTGAAGATGGTGCAGAAACAGATTTAGATTTAGGCCATTACGAACGTTTTATTCGTACCAAAATGACCAAGCGTAATAACTTTACTACGGGTGCTATTTACCAAGGTATTCTTGCTCGTGAGCGTAAAGGTGAATTTTTAGGAGCAACTATTCAAGTTATTCCACATATTACTAACGATATTAAACGTCGAGTAATAGAAGGTGCTGAAGGTTACGATATCGCGATGGTTGAGATCGGCGGTACGGTAGGTGATATAGAATCACAACCTTTCTTAGAAGCTATTCGTCAGTTAGGTGTTGAGTTGGGCCGTGAACGTGCAATGTTTATGCATTTGACACTCGTTCCTTATATTGCTGCAGCCGGTGAAATCAAAACCAAACCTACTCAACATTCTGTTAAAGAGTTACGCTCAATTGGTATTTTCCCAGATATTTTGATTTGTCGTAGTGACCGTACTATTCCTGCAAACGAAAGAGCTAAAATTTCATTGTTTACCAATGTTGAAGCTAAAGCTGTTATTTCAATGCCTGATGTTGATAGTATTTATAAAGTGCCAGCGTTATTGAAAGCCCAAGGAACAGATGAGTTAGTCGCAAGTCGTTTTGGTTTTGATGCACCAGAAGCTGACTTAAGTGAGTGGGAACAAGTGCTTTACCAAGAAGCAAATCCTGCAGGTGAAGTTGTTATTGGTATGGTCGGTAAATATATCGAATTACCAGATGCTTATAAGTCAGTGAACGAAGCGCTAAAACATGCCGGTATTAAAAACCAAGTAAAAGTCAAAATTCAATATGTTGACTCTCAAGATGTAGAAGCTAAAGGCACCGATATTTTAAAAGACCTAGACGCTATTCTCGTACCTGGTGGTTTTGGTGAACGTGGTGTTGAAGGTAAGATTTTAACAGCGCAATATGCCCGTGAAAACAAAGTACCTTACTTAGGTATTTGTTTAGGCATGCAAGTAGCACTTATTGACTTTGCTCGTAATGTTGCTGGTTTAACTGATGCTCACAGTACAGAATTCAACGCTGAAACCCCTTACCCTGTTGTGGGTTTAATCAGTGAATGGCTAGATGAAGATGGCCAAGTTGAATATCGCCATGAACAATCAGATTTAGGTGGAACCATGCGATTAGGTTCGCAATTGTGTCACCTAGTGAAAGGTACCAAGGCGTGCGACGTATATGGTAGTGAAACAATCAATGAGAGACACCGTCATCGTTTTGAGGTAAATAATAACTACCGTGAACAATTAAGCAAAGCAGGTTTAGTGTTCTCGGGATTATCTACGGATAAAACATTAGTTGAGATGATTGAAATACCGGATCATCCTTGGTTTATTGCAGGTCAGTTCCATCCTGAGTTTAATTCAACTCCACGTGATGGACACCCATTATTTGAAAGCTTTATTGCTGCGTCATTTGAGCACCAAAAACAGCAATCAAGTTAAACCTGAAAATTAATTAAACCGTAGCTTCATGCTGCGGTTTTGCTTTCTAGCACAATGTTTTATGACGAGATTTAAAATTTAAAATTAAATAGCTGTTCATTAGCTGTAGTGAACGCACATTCAGAGGAATTATAATGTCGAATATCAGTAAAATTATCGCACGTGAAATTATGGACTCACGTGGCAATCCAACCGTTGAAGCTGACGTGTTTTTAGAATCAGGTGCTTGGGGACGTGCAGCAGCACCTTCTGGCGCATCAACAGGTTCACGTGAAGCATTAGAGTTACGTGACGGCGACAAGTCTCGTTACTTAGGTAAAGGCGTGTTAAAAGCGGTTGCAGCAATCAATAATGACATTCAAACGGCATTAATTGGGCAAAACGCTTTAGAACAAGCGAATATTGACCAAGTTATGATCGACTTAGACGGTACTGAAAATAAAGAAAAATTCGGTGCTAACGCTATTCTTGCTGTTTCTTTAGCTGTAGCTAAAGCTGCCGCAATGGAAAAGAAAGTTCAATTATTTGAACACATCGCCGATTTAAACGGTACGCCAGGCCAATATTCTTTACCATTACCTATGATGAACATCATCAATGGTGGTGAGCATGCTGACAACAACGTAGATATTCAAGAGTTTATGGTTCAGCCAGTGAGTGCTAAAAACTTTAGTGAAGCATTACGAATGGGCGCTGAAATCTTTCATGCCTTGAAAAAAGTGTTGTCAGCTAAAGGCTTAAACACTGCTGTTGGTGATGAAGGTGGTTTTGCACCTGACTTAGCATCAAACGCTGATGCATTAGCTGTCATTAAAGAAGCGGTTTCTGCAGCCGGTTACGAATTAGGCAAAGATGTTACTTTAGCTATGGATTGTGCAGCATCAGAATTTTACGATGCAGACAAAGGTATTTACGACCTTAAAGGCGAAGGCAAGCAATTCACCGCTAACGAATTCTCTGACTTCTTAGCGACACTTTGTGAAGAATACCCAATTGTTTCAATTGAAGATGGCTTAGACGAGTCAGATTGGGATGGTTTCGCTTACCAAACTAAATTACTTGGCGATAAAGTACAGATTGTTGGTGATGATTTATTCGTTACCAATACAAAAATACTAGCACGTGGCATTGAAAACGGTATTGGTAACTCAATATTAATTAAGTTCAACCAAATCGGTACATTAACAGAAACGTTAGCGGCCATAAAAATGGCGAAAGACGCTGGCTTTACTGCGGTCATTTCTCATCGCTCAGGTGAAACTGAAGATGCAACTATTGCTGATTTAGCAGTAGGTACTGCAGCAGGTCAAATTAAGACAGGTTCACTTTGTCGTTCAGACCGTGTTTCTAAGTACAATCAATTATTACGCATTGAAGAATACTTAGGCGACAAAGCTATATTTAATGGTTTATCTGAAGTTAAAGGCCAATAGCCTATTGAAAACAGTCTTTTAATACTATTTCAGCGTAGAAAGTGCTCACTGACTATCATCAGCTGATATAAGGAAGTATTAAGGTCGCGATAATACGGATGTTAATAAGCGATATGTACTAGCGCCTTGAGCGAGTATCAAAATTCAAGTTTATCAATTAAATGATTAAAAATAAAAACCACTCTTTAGAGTGGTTTTTTTATACCTATTTTTACATTGAAGTAAAAGTATTACTTAAGCTTATACAAATTAAGCAGATCAGATACATCATTGATACTATGTTCATCTTCAAACAGCTCAATGCTCATGCCAAGGCATTTATATCGCTATAACACCGCCGAACGATAGTCATCGTTCAGGATCATGCCCATGCTGAGAATTAGCCCACTTGCTTGACCGGTCAAATAAACATCTGAACAAATATATTTTTATTGTTGTGTTTTTATTCGTTGAGATTATGTGTTTTTTTTGAAAACCTGATCCAATAATCACTAATTGTTACATATGATTTTAACCAATATTGTTTTGATATGTTTGCAACAGTATATTTTCCATAGTTATTTCAGTTGGTTATGTTGGTTTGTTTTTTTAGGTTTCTTTTTGTACTTTTTTGTTATCGGTATTGTATTTTGCTAATCTAATATAAAGATAATCTGGAGTGCATCTCAGATTATCTTTTTGGGGATTAACAAATATAGATTAATATAAAAAAAATAAAGGAAATTATAATGCGATTTACCTATTCAAAAATTCATTTAGCTTTAATAGCTTGTGCGATATCAACACCGGTTTTATCAGCTCAAGAAGTTGTAGAAGAAGACCAGATTGAAACAATTCAAGTTACTGGTTCACGTATTCAACGTTCATCAGCAGCAACACCTGTACCAACAACCGTCGTTGATGCTCAACAAATTGAACAACTTGGTTTTACAAATACCGGCGATTTATTAAATAGCTTGCCAGCTATTTCAGGAAGTGTCGGGGCTCGCAGTGGCTCTGGTGGTACAGGGGACTCAGGTGCAGGTTTAGAGTTAGCAAACTTGCGCGGGTTAGGGGTTGATCGCACGCTGGTGCTCATCAATGGTCGACGCCATGTCGGTAGTTCTTTGAGTAATACATCCGTGGATGTTGGTACTATACCCATTCAAATGATTGAACGTGTTGAAGTTATTACCGGCGCCGCTGGCGCAGTATATGGCGCTGATGCTGTTTCAGGTGTTGTTAACTTTATTATGAAAAAATCTTTTGATGGTTATAAAGCTGACATTAAATATGGAGAAACATCAGAAGGAGATGGTGAGGAACTCACCTTAAGTTTATTAGCAGGAACTTCATTTGATAATGGTAAAGGTAATGTAATGGTTTCATTAGATTATACTGACCGTCAGAATGTACATGCACTCGATCGTTCATGGTCAGCTGAAGGACTTAGCTGGGTAAACGATGAAAATTATACGGTTGGCTCTGGTTTACCTCAAAAACGCATTGGTGAAAACATAGGTTTTAACCCTTTAAGTAATGAAGGTTATGTCTCTCAATTTGGTTGGCATACCACTAATATCGGTGACTTACCAACACAAACCTTTAATCCTGATGGTACAAACCGAGACTTCGATCCAGGGGCTTGTGCTGGGGGCGGTATCGTTTGTGAAGGCGGTGACTCTTATAAAACTCACCCCTACGATAATTTAAGTGTACCGACAGAAAGAATAGTGGCAAGCATTGTTGCAAGTTATGAAATTGGCGACAACCATGAGTTATTTGCAGATATCAAGTATTCAAGTACTACGGGTAATAATACTTATCAAGGTGGACTTGCAGAGGGATTTTATGGACCGCTAGCAGAGATACAAAGAAATAACCCTTATCTTACTCAATATACTGATATTACCAGCGCTATGGACGATGCCGGAATCACCAGTGTATTTGTTAATAAAGCTTATGATAGCTTAGACAATACCATTGAAAACACTTTTGAAACCATTCAGATGGTACTTGGCTCTAAAGGGGATTTAACCGATGAAATAGGTTATGACTTTACTGTCCAATATGGCCAAACGGATGTCTCATTAAAGCAACATAGTTTTTATGTCGATAGGTTTATCCAAGGCGTAAACGTAGTAGCCGACGCTAATGGTAACGCCGTTTGTGCAGACCCAAGTGGTGGTTGTCAGCCGATAAACCCTTTTGGTTATAAATCTATGTCTGCAGAAGCTGCGGCATGGCTTCGTGACGATTTAGCTCAAAATGGTGAATTGACTCAATTTGTTGCCAACTTTAGCATTAATGGTGATTTATATGAGTTAGAAGCCGGCACAGTACAGTTTGCTGCAGGTGTTGAATATCGTAAAGAAGAAAGTGAATCAACCCCTGATAAAGAATTAACGCAAGAAACTGCCGATGGCCACGGTTTGGTTGGTTTGACTTATGGCGGAAAAATGCAAGCTGTATCTGGTGATTACGACGTATCAGAGGTTTTTGCTGAAGTCTTAGTCCCGCTAATTAGCGATGTTAATTTTATACAAGACCTATCCGTTGAAGCGGCTGTTCGTTATTCCGATTACAGTACTGTTGGTGGTCAGACAGCATATAAATTTGGTGTAGACTGGGTATTAATGGATGAAGTTCGTGTTCGTGCTTCACACGGCCTCGCCGTTAGAGCACCCAATATAGGCGAGCTTTTTCAGCCAGAATCTGTGACCTTTGTGAAAATAAACGATCCTTGTTCGTCGAGTTATATCAATACCGGACCAAATACAGCTGTCCGTAAAGCCAATTGTGCAGCTTTTGGTATTCCAGATGGATGGACCGCGTTTACTGAAGGTGGTGAAGCTGCTGTTTTTAACTCAGGAAATATCGAGCTTAAAGCTGAAGAGTCAACAACGTCAAGTTTTGGTATCGTATTTACCCCAACGGCTGACTTTTCAATTGCGATAGATTATTGGGATATAGAAATTGATGAAGCAATATCATCACCGAGCACCAGTGAGATACTGAACAATTGTTATGATTTTGCTGATATGGCGAGTAATCCATTTTGTAATTTGTCGGGTCGTGACGATACTACCTATGAGATATCAGGAGTCAAAAATAAAAAGATCAATGTTGCTGCTCTTGCTGCCAAAGGTTACGACCTAGAAGTTAACTATCAAGTAGATGTTGCTGGTGGTTCATTATTGTTTAACTTGGTCGGTAGTTATTATGACCAAAGAGATCAATTGTTAAATGCAAACAAGCCGGATGAGGTATTGGAACAAGTCGGTATATTAAATAACCCTAAAGCGAGAGGATATTTTAGTACGACATACAGACAAGAGGATTGGAATGCTAACCTATCTTTTAATTATTTAGGCAGCAGTAAAATTGCAGAAACTAATTCTGCAGATCCTGTTTACCCGCGTAATCATGTGGATTCTGTCGTTTATGTCAATTTACGAACAGCATATTCTCTTGATGACAATATGGAGCTTTATGCAGGCGTTAGTAACTTAATGGACAAAGGTCCTCAAAAGTTACCAGGTATTCAAATGGGATCAAATATTTATGATGCTATCGGTCGTTCATTTTACTTAGGAGCAACTTACGAGTTTTAATTAGGCTTTCTTTGGTGTTAACTTTCTATTGCTATTTGATAAAAATTGAGAGTTAACAGCTGAACAATTGAATACCAAACGCCACTCTTTATTAACAGTGGCGTTTTACTTTATGCATCTAATTGCATTATTAATATCTTCTTGTACTATATTCGCTTGGTAGGTTTTAGTTGCCATCTATCAATGAATTCAAAAATAAACAGCTGTTAAAAAATTGTTTACTGAGAACTACATTCAACGCTATCGAATTAATAATCTGAAGTAATATGCCATTATCCAAAAAAGACTTACAAACTCTGACGACCTTAGGTGATCAAATCAAGCGCAGTTTAGCTGACATTATTGAAGAGCTTCCTGCTGAAGTAAATACAATCAGAGGAATGGGGGCGTTTTTAAATTATAATAATTCAAATTGCCAAAGAGTGCTTAAAACAATAAATCATCAAG
>Ga0209291_1001053_pt1 | contig 25341 bp, 22 predicted proteins | sample GOMGulsemesocosm_FD_184633 | JGI IMG/M metagenome (GOLD analysis project Ga0209291, IMG submission 184633) | Methane-oxidizing microbial communities from mesocosms in the Gulf of Mexico - GOM9B Gulf of Mexico (SPAdes) (version 2) | ecosystem: Environmental > Aquatic > Marine > Cold seeps...
ACTCAATTTTAGATTGGTGTAACGCAGATTACATCCATCCAGAAGACAAAGGCTTAACGCAAGAAATGGTTCACAAATTTAAAGCCGCTGGTTTTAAAGTAAACGTGTGGACTGTAAACGATCTTGCACGCGCTAATCAATTATTCAACTGGGGTGTCGACGGTATTTGTACCGATGTCGCCCATAAATTCCCATCAAAATACAAAGTGTTAGGTAATAAATAATGAGTTTATTAGGAAAAATTGGCTTCGATTCAAAAACCCGTTTTTACGGTTTCTTGTCTGTCGTGCTATCAGGACAAATCATTTACTCTGCTTTCGAAGCATTTAAAGGTACGTTTTATAACTTACTACTTGAAGTTTTAAACATAGATAATACACAAATGGGTGTGTTGTTTACCTTAATCGGTTCTGCAATGTTCTTCTACATTCCTGCTGGTTGGGTAAATAACCGTTTCTCTGTACGCTCGATTTTGATGACCAGTATGTTCATACGATTCTTAAGTATGATGGCTATCATCATCTTTCAACCTGAATTTACCTTCTTAATCATCATTGCCGGACTTTGGGGTCTGATTGACGCGATCTTCTGGCCTGCGGTTGTGAATGGCGTTAACTTAATGTCAGGCGATGACAACAAAGGCATGGCTTTTGGTTTATTAGAGTCAATCCGTCGTGCAACAGAAATGAGCATGAACGCAATTATCGTTGGTATCATGGCGCTAGTGAGTGGTTCAATCTTGATTTTCCAAGGTGCTATCGTATTCTATACCTTACTTATCCTGCCAATGATCTTCTGTGTATGGAAATTTGTACCAGACAATCAATTAGAAGTTAAAGCAGGCGAAAGTAAAAACAAAGCAGCATTACAAGGTTTATTCTATGTATTAAAAATGCCGACAGTATGGCTAGCTGCACTAACATCTCTAACAGTTTACTGGACTTACATTACGCTTATCTACACAGTGCCATACTTACAAGCTGTATTTGGTTTAACAACGGCAGAAGCGGCTATCTTCGGTATCATTAATACGGGTGCTATGGGTGTTGTTGCAGGTCTTGTTGCAGGCTCGATTGCTGACTTTGTGTTCAAATCATCGATTAAAATGATGCTGTGTGCACTGGGTCTGACTGTTATCTGTTTAGGTATTACAATTTTATTACCAAAATCAGCTGAAATGTTAGTAATGAACATGGTTCTACTAATGTGCTTCTCGTTTAGTATCTTCCTAGCAAAAGGCATTATCTTAGCGCCGATTGCTGAAGCTGGTGTTCCAAAAGAATTCAGTGGCGCTGCGATGAGTGTTGGTTCATTCGCTGCATACGCATCAGTATTCTGGGCTTACGCACTAAACGGTTGGATCATCGATACTTATCCTGCAATTGAAGCGTATCAAATGATCTTTGGTATTGGTCTAAGCGTATCTGCATTTGGTATGTTCACCGCAATTTGTTTACTGCTATTAAAACGTAAGCAAGCAGGTAATATCTCAACTGATGATGCAACACCAGCATAATCAAGGTGATTAAGACTCCTAATTAAGGTCGTCTAAGCACTGTATAATACAAACAAAATAGCCGCATCAATTGCGGCTATTTTTTTATTATTAATAATAATGCCTATGTATAAAGCTTTATCGCTATGCAGCCATAGCTATATGTACTGATGTTTGAATTAACAGTAATAGCAGCACAAACAAAGACAGTGCAAACGCACGTAATCTATGCGGTACATAGTTAGTCCCCACATGTACATAAGCATGAATATACCGAAAAACCACATAAATAACTGACAGTCCAATAGCAAAACTATTCACCGCCCCAACCAACACAGTGATAATGCACAAGCCATAGAACACCAAAGGTGATTCAAACTGATTATCTAAGTTATTAGATACTTGAACAACATCTTCTGGCCATGCCTTGTTATTCAACGCCGTTTTATTAAAATCGACAGCCTTTGCTTTTATTGCTTTTGATTTGCGTATTACCAACAAAATATACAGAGATATCACTAAAAGCACATGCGCAAGTAACGGGTATAAAATACTGATTCCATCCATCTCTTTCTTCCTTTATTTAGTACCTAAGTTACTTCAAAATGAACAATCAGAATTTTGACGTAGTTTAGGTATCTAATGTAATTAATCTATCAACTAGATATAAAGCAAATAAGGAAAAATAGGAAATGTATGTTTTATGATTTGTGATTTGTGAATAGAAGCACCATCAAACTCTTTCTTTGATGGTGCTTAGCTAAAGTGACTATTTACTCCGTGAACAAAGATCTAACATCCTGTGCTGACAAGGCTTTATGATAAATTTTGACACTATCATATGCTTGTTCCAATGCGGAGACACAAATTTTAGGGTCTGCCGAGGTCGCACCATCTTCACAGGTAACACGTGTATGCCCGCCCACTTTAAATGGCGAACCACCACCGTAACCTGAAGTATTCATCGCGGCAGTGATCGGGCTATTTCCCATCGGTAAATCACCTTGTAGATCAAACGGTGCACCATCAATATAACCCAGTAATTGCTTATTTTCCCGATCGATGACAACGGCTACATGGTGCCAACTGCCATCAACAATTGCATCAGGCTGAACTATCGTCACATTGTTCGGATACATAAAACGGTCGCGGAAATTAACTTGAATTTCTAAATCTTGTCCACTCGCACGGATCTCCCAACCACCATAATTCATATTATTTGGGGTTTTTGACGATTTACCAATAAGTAGTTTATCACCGTCAGTTACCGTGTATTTAAACCACATAGCCGCTGTAAAGCTTTTATGACCCGGATCTAATTTATGCTCCAATAAACGATCGCCTAAAGGATCATTCGTCATCTCCTTAGGTGCTAACAATGGAATAGTAATACCTTGAGCTGTTATTCCCACCGTTTGCATTTCAGTCAATGTAACACCTGCTGTTTCGGCCTGTAAGTCATTACTAAAACCGGACAGGTCTGTCACTTTATTATCGCGTAGGCTATCCATATCCCAATACGCGGTTAACTCAGGGGCTAAAACTTGAATCATCACTGGGCCACGGGTTTGATATTCACCATCTGTAGCAACATAACTAAATTGATCGACCCCGACAAAATCGACAGGTGGTGTATAGCGTAATGAATCACCATAAGCAATAACAGTGCCTCCAGCGAATGTTGCTGCGTCAAAACTCTCAATGGTTAATAGATCGCCATTTGCGTCATAATCATTTGCCAGTGGATCAACTAAACCAGATTCATTTTTATATACAGTTAAATAATCTTTGAATGTGGCTGGTAACATCGGGTCTGTTAATGCCTTCGCGGGTTTAAAGCGAGAGCCTTTTTGAATCCGACGCGTCGTATTCCATGCTTGCATATTACCCATATGCGTTCTTGGCTCTTGGATTTGATTATTATTATCGGTTTGTTCGCCATGGCCTAACCCTAAGTTATGCCCAATTTCATGAGTGAAGCCCCAACTCATGGTATAACCTGCGGTACAGCCAACCCAATAACCACCACCCCAACACTGCCCGCCATTCACCGGGTCTTGAAAATCAATGCTAAAGTTAGTTGCATCAGGCGCACTCGGACGAGTTTGCGTAGCCTTACCGATATCTCCCTTTAATTCGATAACTGCTTTACCGATATCCCAACGTAAGCCAGTTTTTTGTGCCCACATATAGTCGAGTTCATTAATGTGCCCTTCCATTTGCGCAACACCGTTGATAATGTTATTCCCTGCTGCTTTATCAAATTGATTTTCTTCAAATTTAAAAGCAACACGCGATAAACTATTATGGAAGTCATTTCCAGGTTGCGGTTGATATAAACGGCCATTCTCAATAGCAGGCAACTCGAAATCAATAATTAACTCTTGAGTATCTGTTTCATCATTACCTAACGCCGTTGGGGCTATAAATTCACTAACATCGACATTTTTTTGCCAAAATAGCATATCCCCCTTCCACGCCGAGATATGAATAGTACCTAACGCATCGATCACACCAGTAACTGTTACCGCAGCATTGTTCGTTACAATCCCACGGTAAGTTCTAATTTCCAGCATTGGTGATACGGATTCATATTCTTTGACTCGACGAGAATCAAAGGTAAGTAATTGAAAATGAGGAGAACGAACCGAATGCTTAGTAAATTCTAATGCATAGTCAACATCATTAATGCTAACGTCGATATCAATCTTTTGCGGTAATGATTCGCCAGCAGTTTTATTTGGATCAATAATAACCGTACGTACAGTCGTCGCATTTTGGCTCCAACGGCTGCCCGTAGGTCCAACAGTCTCAGTCCGAATATAATACGTTTTGCCGGGATCTATTGGTGACAGTGTAATGCTATGTTCACCCGCTAACAAATCCCTTAACTTAACGCGATACTGCCACCCTTCAGCATTACTACCTGCATCCATTTCACCATAATAAACCCAAATAGGGTAACCCTCAGCGCTTTCATCCACACTGATATTAAGCTGAAGTTGATTCCCTTGACTGTCAAAACCAGTTTGTATTGCAGTATCAACTTTTACCGCAGCAGGATGAAAACGACTATAAGGTATCAAGAATTCTCCTGTCATTAAAGTACGACTCGGAATTCCAGCCCCTTGCCATGCCACTGACATGTGATCACCACCACCGCCTTCTTTATGAAGCACTTCGATATAATAATACTGACCAGCATTTAAATTAATATTCGTTTTAACCTGGCTTCTATTACTCCACTGATCTTCACGAGTATAGCCAGTAATATGCGCAACTAAATCAGCTTTATCACGCGTCATATCAGCACTAATACGTAATTCACTATTATCATCAGAAGCTAGCCAAAAACTGTAATCCCCACTCACAGGGACAGTGAAATAACCATATACTCGTTGGCCATAAGAAGAGCCCATATTGGTGAGTGATTTAAAGTCTGTTAATGTACTTTGTTGGTTAATCGGCGCTAAGGTATTAATAACAGCAACACTCGAGCCAGATATTCCAGTCCATATTTCCTGTGACACACCTTGATAAAGTAATACATCACTGGATAAAACATTCACTTTCACTAATGTAGAACTTGTTTTATTATCTTTACTTATCGTAACGTCAAGATTGAACGAACGTAATTCGCCCTCAATAATATGACGTTTCAAGCTCAACTGGCCTTGCTCATTGATGGCAAACAAGTCCGCATTATCACCAGATGCTATCTTAAACACCAATCCTTGCTGCTCAATAAAACTCAATGTCGCAAACGAATTATCTATAGAGTGATTAGCAGGAACCCCAAACTCATAATACGGATATTCGAATACAGGAGTATCTGCAACCAAGGTGTTAGTCTGTACCGATAGTCCATTTGATAAACCGCTACTGTTACCAACAATATCAATTGCTTCCAATGTAATATCGTAGTTTGTAGCAGGTAATAATTGCTTCAATTTATAATTCGTATCATAAGTTTGTGCGACATATTCACCGCCTTGATAAATACGGTAAAGTATTTGCTGCTTATCTTCATCTGTTGAAGCATCCCAAGCCAGATCAATAAAATTAGTCCCCTTGCCATTAACCCTAATGTTAGTCACCGCCGAAGGGGCTATAAAATCATCAATCACGATCATCAAGGGATCACTTTCCAGCGACTTATTACCGGCTTTATCCTGTGCTCGAATAGTGAAATCATAACGAGTGGCACTTTCCAAGCCCGTTAACGCAATCGATAGTTCGTCCTTACCTGTCGTTGCTAGTAACTTATTGTTTGTATTAATTAAGTAACGTTCTACATCAACATTATCGGTTGTCGCATTCCATTGTAAGATCAGCGTATCTTCTGACGTTTTTAGCCAATTAAAGTTAAATACAGGCTTAGGTTTTATTATATCAATAGGTAAACGTAGATATTCATTGCTAATAACGCCCTTTGAAATACCGGGCCCTTCCCAAGCGACCGCTAATAAGTCAGATCCATAGTATTCTGCCATTAACGCCTTTACGGCATATACTTGACCCGCTTCAAGATAAATGATGTCAGAAGCTTGACTATCATAACGCACAGGGTCCCATTCACGTTTTTTTGTAGCTCGATCTGTATAAGCAATTCGTCTTAACCCTTTGGTACTAACACTATCGCTTAATAACAGTTCAGATTGGTCATCTGAAGCGATCCAAAATTTATATTCACCAGTAACAGGTGGGACGACATAGCCTTCCAGAGTCTGACCATATTTGTTTGCAATATTACTTGGTGATTCGAAGTCGTCTACAACATTAATAGAAGTCGGTTTATCAGGAAATGTCGATAATGCTTTAAGCTCAGAAAGTAAGCCTCTAACTTTATTATCTCGATAATACTTGCGTAACAGCCCCTGGTTTTCTAGTTTTGCCGCATACGGTATAAATGCCACCTGAAGCGGCACAGTTACCGAACTTAAACCGTCACTCACCTGTACAGAAATATCCATAATTTTTGATGACAATGCATTAACCGAAGCCGACACTGTTAATAAACCATGTTCATCAATCGCAAAATAATTTAATGCTTGCTCACTGGCAATTTGATAATGCAATGTATCACCATTAGCATCGCTTGCATTTATTTGAACGACAGGAGCACCTAATGTTGCGGTATCGTTTATCAACAAAATATCTGTAATAGGCGAGATTACTGGGCTGTCATTCTTCACTGTTAAAGCAGTGATATTACGCGGTTCTGATTCTCTGCCTTCCTTATCCAAAGCCAACACTGCATATGCATAGCTATGATTTTCTTGTAGGTTCGTATCAACAAAGCGATATAAACCACGACTAACCGTCGCGATTTTATTACCATCTCGACGAATAATATAACCATCTGCATTGTGGTTACCATCCCAGCCTAGCGTCAGACTTGTTTGAGTAGTCGCGATTAATCGAACATTTTCGACCGCCATAACTTCTTTTTCTGGCGGTTCCGGTATAGGAATAGGTTGAGGTTGAGGGATAGGTTGAGGGATAGGTTGTTGAGTTTCGGAATCTTCATTACAGCCTGAAACAGATAAGATCAATACAATCCAGAATATATACTTCATTCACTTTCCCTAAGTCCATTTAATAAAAACCATCATTTTTTGATGATTCAATACAAAATCACATTAAAATTTTAGAATTAATATTTAAAATACCAATTTAAACGATAAAATACACAATTGATAACAGATTAAGAAGCGCGGCGAGTATAAACTATATTCAATATCAATAAACGACACAATATTGCTTATAATTCATTCAAAATAGGGAGGAAAGTATGAGGATTAAAACCCCAGCAATGACTGAGGTTAAGGAAATAATAATGAACAGATATTATTACATTGTTTTAGAGAACGTACGGCTGATAACGTCTTGCTGTTGTTCTGATGTTAATGAATTAAAACGCACCGCATAACCCGATACACGGATCGTAAGTTGTGGGTAAGCACTCGGATTTTTAATTGCATCTTCAAGAGTTTCACGTGTTAATACGTTCACGTTTAGATGCTGGCCACCTTCTACTTTAGCAGGCTCTTCGATGGCAATATCACGTGACTCAAAGTTACCTAGCTCAGCTAAGTTAACAACCGCGTCTTGTGCAATCACATCATTAACAGTACCGATACACCTTGCTTGCTCTGCACTTCCATCAATGAGCCAAATTGAATTATTAAGACGCTGATCATCAGCTTTAGTGATTTGAATACCTTTTAATTTACTCATTGTATTACCTTCTATGTTGTAGATTTGAATCAACCATACAACAATAAACCTTATAAATACAAGGGTTATATAAATAATAATTAATACTTTATGGGTATGTGAAACCTATGTTAGAACAAGGTTAAATAAGTGGGAAAATGAACTTGAAAATCGATATGTAACTGGCTCTTGTTCAGGTTGGTCAACTTCCTTTCGCATCGTTATAACGCTGCCGTACTCGCTTAAAATCTTCAAATAAGAGATCCGATGATAATATTGCATTACCAAAAGGGTTGGTTTCAGGTTCGAGTACGGCTTGTAATTTCCCTTCAGGATTAATAACCATAAAAGCAAAACTGTGGCTAACGCTATAATTGTCATTAGTGGTTTCATATTCATAAATGGCAATAATATTTAAGCTATTTACAAACCCTAAATAAGTCACCTCCTCAACTTGCCTTAGCCCTATTATCTCAGGAGCGAAAAATGCCAAGTATTCAGCCAATACTTGGGGCGTATCACGCTGAGGATCAACGGTATAAAAAATAATATCAACGTCATCCTCAAATGCGCTTTGCTCTAAGTTAAGCTGGAACTGACTCAGTGCTAATAACGTCATAGGACAAATATCGCCGCAGTGCGTATAACCTGCAGCAACGATATGCCACTTGTCTAACAAGTCATCCTGAGTAAAACGATTGCCATGTTGATCTTGTAATACAAAGTCCGTAATCGGCATCGCGTCATTCAAGGCAACCCCATTAATTTTCGCGACGGGTTGAGATTGATACAACCCAAACAAGGCCCTTAGCACAATAAAAAAAATAAATATGATGCTTAAGCCCAAGCCTGTATATAATAATTTATTTATAAATGCCTACTTATAAACACATAACTGGCTTCTACATTCATTAAGGTAATAAAAATCAAGATCGCAATAGGAGGAATAAATAACAGTAGCTTGACTGCAAACCGTTCCCATTTTAGATGCATAAACACAGTTAAAATCAACCCCGCCTTCATAACCATAAAAAACAAGATAAGTGCCCAGCGTAAATAGCCTTGAACATGAAAATAATCCACCATATATGAGCAAGCACTTAAGATAAATAACAACAACCATGCTTTAAGGTAAAGGCTTATAGGGTGCACTTGACCAATTTTTTGTGTTTGTGTGGACTTCATTATCACACCTCACCAAAGATAGAAAAAAGCAAAAATAAATACCCAAACTAGATCAACAAAATGCCAATACAGTCCCGATATTTCAACCATTTGATAACCTTTTTTTTCATAATCCCCCGCACGAACACGCTTGGCAATCACTAACAAGTAGATAATCCCAGCGCTAACATGCAAACCGTGAAACCCAGTGATCATAAAAAAGGTGGCACCAAACTGTGCCGCGCCTAACGGATTACTCCATGGTCTCACCCCTTCTTCAAAGATCAACTTGCTCCATTCAAAAGCTTGCATACCAACAAAAGATATACCTAATAAAGCGGTAATAAACATCAGATAACTGGCTTTGCGTTTATCGCCTTGATAGGCAAAATTCACCGCCATCGCCATCGTGCCGCTACTGGTAATAAGAATGAACGTCATAATCGCAATCAGCACTAAGGGCACGTGTTCCCCTGCGATCGTTAACGCAAATACTTCACTCGAATTAGGCCACACATCGACCGTACTCATTCGCACGCTCATATAAGCGGTTAGAAAAATACCAAAAATGAAAGTATCACTGAGTAAAAAGACCCACATCATAAACTTAGGCCAAGGCATATCAAACACGGTGCGATCATTCGACCAATCAGATACCACACTTTGCCAGCCTTTCTTTTCATCATCATTGTGGCTGTTATTATTCATGACCTTCTCCTAAAAACCACAAAGCAATGCAATCGTTTTGTAGGTATCTGGTGTTGCCGTTAACAACGCAAACAGCAACATCCATACAATAAACAAATAATGCCAATACCAAACACATAAACCTAAGTTAGCCGTCAATCTTTCACTATCAGTATGTTTAACAAATGTAATAACAACCCGAATTAATGCAATAAAGCCTCCCGCCAAATGTAATCCATGAATACCCGTAAACAAATAGAAATAACTGTTGGCTGGATTCCCATTTACCGCAAAGCCCGATACAGTAAGTTGCTGCCACACTAATAATTGCCCGATTAAAAACAAGCAACTAAATAACCCCGTCAGGCATAACGCCAACACCATACGTGTTTGACCTACCCCCTCATTAATCGGCTTAGTGTTAGCCGCAAAGCGAATAGAAATAGATGCTAATAATAAGAACGCGCTGTTCACCCAAAGGGTAATTGGATTACTAAAAGGTAACCAAGGGGGGCCCGCTAACGCCGTAAAATCGGGATATTGTGACCGAGATAAAAAAGTGATTGAAATCAAGAAGAAAACAACGGTCACCACCATCAAGAAAAACACCAGAGCCGTTTTTGTTGATTCGGTCTGGGTCACTTTCAAACATTTCGTCTGATTATATGATTCGGAAATATCAGCATCGTCTGATAACCAAGGCTTACTGAGTAATTGACGAACAATGTTCATTATTACCGCCCTCCCTTATCTGTTAATAAACACTCTGAATCCATTATATTTTGTGGGGTAAAATCAGTTTTGTGTCCAGGTACACTGTAATCATAAGCCCATCGGTAAACGACAGGCACGTTATCCCCCCAATTACCATGCACAGGCGGGCATTGCGGCGTCTGCCATTCCAACGACGTCGCTTGCCAAGGGTTAGCAACGGCCAGTTTACCCCGTCGTAAACTCCAGATTAGATTGAAAATAAAGATCAGCTGACCCACACCAACAATCAAAGCAGCAACAGTAATACCGGCATTGAGTGTTTGTGTTGAATCGGGAATGAAAGCAGTATCGCCCAGCGCAAAATAACGGCGCGGCACACCAAGAAAACCAAGATAATGCATCGGTAAATAAATCGCATAGGTGCCAAGGAAAGTGACCCAGAAATGTAATTTACCCAGCCCCGTATGCAACAGACGACCCGTCACTAACGGGAACCAATGATAGATGGCTGCAAACAGCACCATGATCGGCGACACCCCCATCACCATATGAAAATGCGCGACTACAAAAAATGTGTCCGACAACGGTAAATCAACCACCACATTACCTAAGAACAAGCCTGTTAGACCACCGTGCGTAAAGGTAAAGATAAAACCAATAGCGAAAAACATCGGCACCGTAAAATGAATATTGCCACGCCATAACGTAAGCAGCCAGTTATAGACTTTCAATGCTGTCGGTACTGCAATAATCAAGGTGGTGGTAGCAAAGAAAAAACCAAAATAAGGATTCATCCCACTGACATACATATGATGTGCCCACACCACAAAACTAAGCCCACCAATCGCGACAATCGCCCATACCATCATCCGATAACCAAATATATTTTTACGGGCGTGAGTAGCTATCACATCCGACACCATGCCGAATGCAGGCAAAGCGACAATGTATACCTCCGGATGACCAAAGAACCAAAATAGATGTTGAAATAAGATGGGGCTCCCGCCGGTGTAGTCTAAGTTCTCACCTAAGGATAAGATCGCAGGCATAAAGAAGCTGGTACCCAGTAATTTATCAAATATCATCATGATCGCGCTGACCAGCAACGCAGGAAATGCCAACAAGCCTAAAATAGTAGCAATGAAAATGCCCCACAATGTCAGTGGCATTCTCATCAGGGTCATACCACGAGTACGCGCTTGCAATATAGTGGTCACATAATTAAGTCCACCCATGGTAAAAGCAATAATAAAAATGGCCAGCGATAACAACATCAACAATATGCCGTTATCAGCCCCCGGTGTACCTTGTAAAATAGCTTGTGGTGGGTACAAGGTCCACCCTGCACCAGTCGGCCCTCCGGTAACAAAAAAACTGGATATCAGTACGATAACCGATACCAAATAAGTCCAGAAACTCAGCATGTTAAGATAAGGAAACACCATATCCCTAGCGCCAATCATCAATGGGATCAGGTAATTACCAAAGCCACCGAGTAATAATGCGGTAAGCAAATAGATCACCATAATGATCCCATGCATGGTGACATATTGCAGATAAGAGCTTGGGTCAATAAAAGAGAAATGATCAGGAAAACCGAGCTGTAAGCGCATTAGCGCAGATAATACTAAAGCGATCAAGCCGACAAAAATAGCCGTGATTGAATATTGAATCGCAATCACTTTATGATCCAGACTCCACACATACTTAGCAAAGAAGCCTGATGGTTGGTGGTCGTCTGCTATAGGCTGCATTTCTTTCACTAAAACCTCCTGCCAAACCTTATTTAACTGGCTGTAATATAGCGATATACGCGAGAACATCGTCGATAGCGCGATCGTCGTGCAGCAACTTAGACATCAGAATCATCTGAGAACCATACATATCTTGTGGATGTGTACCGCGAATACCTCTTTGATAATTCTCTAATTGACGCTTGAGGTAGCCTGTATGCTGTCCCGCTAATTTAGGTGCTTTCTGGGCATAATTGCCTTGAGCAAGTTCACCATGACAAACGGCACAATTCTGATATAGTTCTCGTCCAACCGACACATTACCTCGATGTTCCGTTGACTGAGTCACAGTCACAGGCGGCAACGAATTAAGGTAACGACTGATATTAGCCACTGCAGTATCGTCAGCTAACATTGCTGCAAACGGTAACATTTGACGGCCATAAATATCATCATCACTGCTACCACGAATATTATTACGGAAATAATGTAACTGCCGATTAAGGTAATCACGTTCCTGACCCGCTAATGCTGGCGCACCTATCGTGCTATTCCCTTCACCATTCGCGCCATGACAGGCAATGCACGTGGTATACATCTGATGACCTGCCGAAATTTCACGACTAATACGAGCAAGGCTTTGGCTAAATGTTGGCTGTTGGTTAAGCCATGTTTGATAATCACGTTCAGATTCAACAACAACGTGTCCACGCATTGTATAGTGAGCAATACCACATAACTCGAGGCATAGAATTTCGAAACGACCAAGTAAAGTAGGTGTGAACCAAAGGTAAGATTGAGTGCCTGGCACCAAGTCCATTTTCACTCTAAATTGAGGCACGGTGAAATTATGTAGCACATCTTTAGAGCGCAATAACACTTTAACAGGATGTTCGATAGGCAGATGTAATTCATTACTATTGATCAACACGTCATCTTGCCCATGGGGATCTTCTGGGTCGATACCAAACGGATTATTCTGATTAATTAACGGAATGGCTGTACGACCAAGTTTGCCGTCCTCACCAGGTAAGCGAAAACTCCAATGCCATTGCTGGCCAACCACTTCGACCTCACTCGCATCTGCTGGCACATTGACAAAATCAGCCCAAACAAACAGCCCGGGTGTTAGCATAGCGATAATACCAATCGACGTTAATACCGTTAACCAACCTTCTAATTTACGATTCTCCGGATCATAATCTGCTTTTCTTTTTTTGTTGTAACGGAACCGATACACCACATAAGCGAGAAACAGATTCACGGCAACAAATACGATACCCGTGACCCAGAAGGTAATATTGATAGTTTGATCTATTGCTGTCCAATTAGAAGCGATAGGCGTAAACCACCATGGACTAAAGAAATGAAACAATAAGGAGCTAATAACCAGTAAGAGAATTACTACCGCAATAACCATAATTGAACCATCAATTATTGTCAGTTTTACAAAATATAAAACTAACTAGTGACCTGAAAACCAGTGTAATTAGTAAGCATAGCGCAAGAAATTTGAATTGCGTTGCGAAATAACTAAAGCCGTGTTTAAGGTGGTCACTTCATCATGCGGTTATATGTATCCTGACAACTCACGACCCAATGTGGAGAACCCGCGCCACAACCGACCGGTTTAACATCGGGGTGCGATCGCATGATCACGCCAAAATTATGCTCTTGTACCGGGTCCACATCGACAAATAAGATATGTTTCCCTTTTATTAATAGCGATTGAAAGCGAACAAAATTCGCATTCGGCTTCTGAAAACCAATGAATCCGCCTTCCCAAATACAAAACCCAAAACTCAAAATAGACAAAAATATAAAGGGTAACCAACCAGCCCCACCATTCGTCCATCCCATCATATAGGGTATCACTAACGCAAACATCGCAATGATAACGCCAACACCAGCCCCTATTTCTCCCCCTCGAATAACATCTTGTTTAAGTAATGATTCAACTTCATGTAAATGGTGCTGCTCAACATGGCAATCATCAAGACTTAATACATGAATTTGAGGTTCAGTAAATCCTTCTGCTTCTAGCTCCTTTTCAACAATCTCTAACTCATCAAGATCATCAGATACATAATAGTGTCTTAGCATAGTTACTACCGCCTTGAAAACTGTCGTAATTAACATACAGAAATACACAACCATGCTCAAACCATAGTCTGGTTATCTAAATAAGTGAATATAAAAAAGGTAATTAACAGTTTCATCTATCACTAATTTACACTTTAAAATTGCATAAATTTTACAAATTAGCGTTATTTTAGATATTTATTCCTTATTTATCGCATTGTTCTTCCATACTCATTAATTAGACTAAGTAATTCGAAAAACAAATTACAAGTGAGTGGGATCTGATATGATATTTAAAATAAAAAAATCATTAGCACTGATTATGATGCTATCTCTCGCATTGACATTATCAGGATGTCACCGCAATGATGGTAATTTAGGGGGGGCTGCAGGTGACTCTGATGACGACAGTACACAACCAACTGAACCAACTGAACCAACTGAATTAGACATATTGCTACAAACACTCATCACCGAAAAAAATCTTGGCCGCTCAGCGACCGCAAACCGTGATATTCCCTCGATTAACTCCCCGCTTGCTAATTTAGGTAAAAAATTATTCTTTAGTCAAAGCCTCGGCGGTAATTTTGATAGCGCCTGTGCTAGCTGTCATCACCCGACACTTGGTGGTGCAGACGAATTAAGTCTCCCTATTGGTGTCGAATCAATAAATACGCAAGTACTTGGTCAGGGACGTAACAATAGTGAAGGTATACCCTTTGTGCCACGTAATAGTCCTACCATATTTAATATCGCTTTATGGGACGGTAGTTTATTCTGGGATTCTCGCGTCGAGAGTTTAGGGAAAGAAGTTGACAAAAATGGTACGGAATCGGGCATTAGTACACCAGACAGCGGCTTTGGCGTAACAGATAAGAATGCTGGATCTAACTTGGTTGTTGCACAAACTCGATTTCCCATTACGTCAAATCACGAAATGAAAACGGCTGATTTTGAAAATGGCAGTAGCAGAGATGTTATTCGTCATCACCTTGCCGCGCGTCTGGGCGATTATGACGAAGGCGCTGGTGAATTAACCCGTAATCAATGGCTAACCGAATTCCAAACGGCATTCAATAGTAATGCCGATACAGAGGATCTTGTCACCTTCGCAAACATCGGCAAAGCCATAGGGGAATATGAGCGATCTATGGTGTTTATCAACTCACCATGGCGTAATTATCTCGATGGTGATATTAGCGCGTTAACAGAACAGCAAAAACAAGGTGCGTTGTTATTCTTTAATACAGCTAAAGACAATGGTGCAGGCTGCTCGGCGTGCCATAGTGGTCCGCTGTTAAGTGACGAACGCCATAACATTATTGCCTTTCCACAAATCGGCGTTGGCAAAGGTGATGGCAGTAATGGCGATGATGATTTTGGTCGTGAGCGCGTAACCGGTAATACTCAGGACAGATATAACTTCCGAACACCAAGCTTATTAAACATTGCTGTAACATCACCTTATGGACACGCCGGTACATTTGATTCATTAGAAAGAGTGCTGCGCCATCATATCAACCCAGTCCGCAGTATTGATGATTATGTTAATGACTATGAGTGGTGTCAATTAGCACAATTCAAGAATATCGCAAATTGTACAAGCTTATATCCAAACGTTGAAGCTAATGGCGAACTTGCATTAGATAAACTTGAGCAAGAGCGCCAAAATGGAACATCACGATTACCAATCTTGAACTTAAATAATGAGGAAGTTGATCAATTGGTGACCTTCCTTAACAGCTTAACAGACCCTTGTGTCAAAGATCGTGATTGCCTCGCCCCTTGGATAGCAGATGAAAGCACGGATAACCCCGATGACCAAGTGCTTATTGGAACGGACATAAATGGCAACCATTTATAGGCTCTCAGTATATATCTTTAAGATCGTTGGCAACATCTAATAACCAGCCTTTAAAGGCCTGAACCTTTTTTAACGCATCATGTTCAGGTCGCCAGACGATATAATAAGCCAATTCTGTACTGTTATTCAGCTCTGGAAATGGCCTCACTAATCGTCCACAAGCAAGATCATCTTTGACTAATACACTGCGGCCTAATGCGACCCCCTGCCCAGCCACCGCTGCTTGAATTACTGATGCTGAGTTGTTAATTTTCAACCCCTTATTAGTATCTACATCATCTATACCCTGCTCACTCAACCAGCTAAACCAAGTCGGAAACCCTGAACTTATCGGCATAGAATGATCGTGTAATAACGGATAATGAGCTAAGTCGGTCGGTAACTTCAGCCCTTGTTCAACCAGATCTGGGGAGCACACTGGAAATATATCCTCATCCATCAGCAATGTTTGTGACAGCCCCGGCCAATTGCCTTTGCCATAACGCACTCCAATATCAATATCCTCAGCAAAGTAATCAACAGAACGAGAATTGGTATTTAAGCGAAGGTCATAATCAGGATACTTAAGCTGAAAATCATCAATGTGCATCAATAGCCATTTTGCAGCAAACGCAGGACTCACTGACACTGTGATGGCATTATTTATAATCGGTTTTTGCAATAATGCTAATCCCTGAGAAATGTGCTCTAAACCTAGGCTTATTTCCGGCAGTGCAAGCTTAGCCTGATCCGTCAACGTTAAGCGTGAAGCTCCGCTAGTGGCACGAATAAACAAAGTGATATCTAACCACTCTTCCAATAGACGTACTTGCTGGCCGATTGCGGCAGGCGTGACATTCAGTTCTTTTGCCGCCAAAGAAAAACTAAGATGCCTTGCTGACGCTTCAAACGCACGAACTGCATTTAAATGGGCTATATTTTGCATTTTCAGCGCTACCTCACTTTCACTTACCACTAAAGAAAAACTATACTAACAGTATAGAAGTAGTGCTTTGTTATATGCAAAGAATAAATCCATAATTACAACATAAAGACACTTAATCTGTGGAATAACGATATGAACATTAATAACGACCTAACCCAATCAGCGAAAGTATTCTTTAATGAGTCAACTTGGCAACCCTCTCCGCTTAAAGGTGTATCACGTAAAATGTTAGAGCGTGATGGCGCTGAATTTGCAGCAACGCCAACAACACTTGTTGCTTATGAGGCAGACAGTTATTTCACTAACCATGTACATACCGGTGGTGAAGAGTTCTTGGTGTTAGACGGTGTGTTCGCAGATGAACATGGCGACTATCCTGTTGGCACCTATAAGCGTAACCCTGTCGGTACAGAGCACGCACCAATAGTCAAAGACGGCTGCATGATCATAGTGAAACTGGGTCAGTTCCAAGACGGTGACGATCAAAATGTGGAAATAAATACGACTAATCAAGCTTTTATCCAAGATGAAGGCCGTACTGCTGTGCAATATAAAGCGCTACACACATTCAAACAAGAAACGGTACGTTTAGAACGTTGGACACATGACTCAAGTATCAGCCTAGACAATACAGGTGGTATTGAAGTGCTTGTTGTTAATGGTGAGTTTAGCCATCGAGGAGACATTTACCGACAATTTGATTGGCTGCGTTTACCTGTTGGTGAAATGTTAGATGCCACCACAACTTCAGATAATTGCATTGTTTGGATCAAAACAGGTCACCACACTTACCGCCTCTAACCTACACTTATTAAGGTATTAACATGAAATCAGAATTTGTCATTATTGGCGGTGGATTAAGCGGTTTATATACGGCTTATTTATTAGAACAGCTTGGTAAGAATTATATTTTACTCGAAGGTCGAGCGCGACTGGGTGGCCGAATATATACCGAAGACCAGTTTGATATGGGGCCTTCTTGGTTTTGGCCTGACATGCACCCACGTATTACCACGTTGATTAATGATCTACATTTACCGGTATTCCCACAGCATGATAAAGGCGCGTTCTTGTTTGATAAACACGAGAACAAACCACCGCTGCGCTATAAATCAGGTTACGCCGGTTCACCGCAATCAATGCGTGTTGCTGGTGGCATGCAAACTGTTGTTGATGGTATTAAAGCGAAGTTAATCAATGAGCGTATTATTCGCAATGCTAAGGTCACGCATGTAGCGCATACTGCGACAGAGCAAGATAGTTATTCTATCATTAAAGCCGAAATAGACGGTGAACTACAAACAATACAAGCGCGTCAGGTTATCTTTGCGATGCCATTACGCTTACTTACAAATAGCATTACGTTATCACCTGAATTACCGACGAAAGTACAGAAAAAGTTCGCATCGACTGCGACATGGATGGCAGCACATGCTAAATTTTTTGCCATTTACGACACACCCTTCTGGCGTAAAACGGGTTTGTCCGGTTCAGCCAGTAGCCAAGTGGGTCCGTTAGCAGAAATACATGATGCAAGTACAATTGATTGGGCTATCGATGATAGCAGTACCGCCGATAGTAGTAATGTGGGAGCAGGCGCGCTATTTGGTTTTGTGGGGATTGATGCACATACTCGCCAATCAGCAGGCAATGAGTTAATTAAATCGTTAGCAGTGAAGCAGCTTGTACGTATTTATGGTGAACAAGCCGCTCAACCTATTGATGTGAAGTTAGTCGACTGGAGCCAAGAAACCATGACAGCGACGGATGCCGATAAAAATGCACCCAATGCTCACCCACATTATGGGTTACGCGATGTTCAATCAGCGCTAGCGCCTATTTACCAACAAGGTTGGTACTTTGCGGGAACTGAAGCCGCAGAAGAAAACGGGGGTTATATCGAAGGCGCGCTAGAAGCGGCTGAAGCTGTAATCGCTCGTATTCCGACTTAAAAAACATTCGTATACAATACAGGTCTATTTACAGCCTTAGCTTACTTTAATAACTGACTACGTAATTGATCATGGTAATAAAATACCCGAGTCATGTCTTTCGGATACCAAGATATATTTTCCAGTAGGATCATGCTGGTATCTGATTTTGGGTAATAACTTAACGTCGAAATATAACCCAGAACATAACCGCTGTGACTCCATTCTTGCATCGCTGTTTTGTCTGATAATTGCAGACCAAAACCATAACCTAACTCACCCCAACGGTGCTTTCTGGTCGCCGCTTTAGTGACCATCTGTACATGTGATTTAGCTGATATCAGATCACTATTATGCAAACACTGATTCCATGCCACTAAATCTTCGGCGGTAGAGATGATACCTGCACTTGGCGCTGAACTAGCAGGCAGGTCCTTAGTCATCGCCACCAGCTCACCCGGTAATTTTTCATGATAACGAAGTGCATTATTGGTATTACTTGATGGATTGGTATTGTCCATACCACAGTATGCAAACATGTCTGACGCTAACGTTTCATAGTCTTTTCCTGATGTCGTAGCGACTAATTCACCTAACAAGTTATAACCTGTATTTGAATATGCAAACACGTCACCAGGGACAGTTTTAAGTGGTTTATCAACCGCAACAATACCAGATAAATGATTAAGCAATTGCCTAACCGTAATAACCGCGTCCCACTTTCCTTTTAAGTAGTTAAGATACTGACTAATTGGCGCATCAAGATCGACTCGGCCTTGGTCTACTTCTCTCATAACTAATGCAGCAGTCATTTGCTTACTTAATGATGCGATCACAAAGGGGGTTTGTAATGTAAATGCGGGCGCTGCCGAGTCAGAACTTGCTGACTGAGATGCTGACGTATAACTAAACGTAATGTCATTACCTTTTGCAATAACGGCCACGCCACTAAACACTCGTGGTACATCGGTACTGGTAAATACTGATTTAAATTCAGTGACTTTATTCTGTGCAGCAACACTTACCATTGGCAACGTCATCGCTAAGCTATACGCTAAACGATAGACAAGTACATTGGTTTTCATCATTTTATAAATCCATCTATAACGGTGTGGGGAATAATCTAAACACATTATTTATTGGCGAGACATATAAACAAATTGGCTATCACAGTCATCTATAACAAAGCCAAAACGGGCATATAACTCACCGACTCGATTACCTTGTAAATGACTTAGCTTACAAGGTAATTGCTTCTCTTTGGCAAGTGTAATTAGCTGTTTTAATACCTTGCTACCAATGCTTTTCCCCTGATGTTCAGGTAATAAGAAAAAGCGACAAAAATGAATATAGTCAGCGTTTATTTCAATCTTATAGCTGCCAACAGCCATACCATCAATACAGATCAACATAGGTTTACCAACCGCCCATTCCTCTGCATGCATTTGTTGCTGTAGTAGTTCATCCCAACCAAAAACAGCGTTAATCGGCCCATATTCCGCGGATTTTTTTAAGTTAAACGCGAAATCATAATCTTGCTCGGTAGCGAGTCTGTATTCAAGGTTCATGGATTGTCTATATTTGAAAATGGTTGAAATAATGGATAGTACCTATAAGTGATTAATATAACAAGATCAATGAGGTGAACAGCGCCGTATCCTATTCTGTATAATCAATCATCATAATAGCGAATAGCGTCTTCCCTCACTACAATTACTAGGAGGCCATCACTTGATAGGTGAAAACAGAAATGCTGATATCTATTTGCATGTGCACATACCAAAGAGATCATGTCGTCGATACCCTGCAGAGTATTGCAGCATTGCGGCTACCCGAACATGTCAACATTGAAATTATCGTGGTTGATAACGATGAGCAAGGCTATGCCGAAAAGCTCGTCAAGGCACAAGCAGCCCTCATGAACATTCCTGTTTTTTATCGCCAAGAAACGGCGAAGAATATCGCGTTAGCACGTAACTGCTCAATGGCTGATACCAAAGGTGAATGGATAGCCTTTATCGATGATGATGAAGTTGCAGATCCCGACTGGTTAGCGCAACTTTTAGCAACGGCGCAGACCTATCAAGCAGATGCCGTTTTCGGTCGTGTTAAATCAACCTACCCGAACCACACACCGCAATGGATAATCGAATCTGGTGTATTTGATAGATCTGCGGTAAGTAATGGCCAAGAAGTCACCAGTGGCGCAACGAATTCAACTTTAATCAGTCAAACAGCAATACAGAAATACCAACTCAAGTTCGATTCTAACTATGGTTTAACTGGCGGTGAGGATGCCGATTTCTTTTATCGACTATATCAGCATGGCGGTAAATTGGTGTGCTCAAGTGAAGCGTATGTCAGTGAAGAAGTGGCAAGTAATCGATTAAACATACATTATTTATTAAAAAGAGCCATCCGAATAGGTGAAACATATACACGCTATCGTATACAGCAAACACCATTAGCAAATAAACTCACTTACTTTAGTGATGTATTGATAAAACTCATTCTATTACTCTTTATCGTGTTAATTAAATTACCTTTTGGCCAATCTAAATATGCAAAACCATTATTACAATTAGTTGATAAATACGGAAAAATGAAAGCATTATTTACCACCGACACCATCAAACTGTACAATTAAAGCAACCTAATCCGATTACGTAAATAGCCTATAGTCGACCTAGCCTCTCATAAACACAAGTCATAAACACAAAAGCAAGTCACTGGTAAAATGACTCGCTTTTGGTATTAACTGCGTCGTATATTAGCGCTATGAACCTAACCTAAATTAGCCCGTTTAATATCACGAGTATCTAATGGTCTATTCTCCAGCACCATCTCGTTAAATCGCTCACGTAATTCACAGCCATCTTTATGACCCTGGATTTCTACATGTTGAAATAAGATCGGGTCGCCTTTTTTAATATCGACTAATAACCTCGCTCCAATCGCTAAACCTAATGGCAATGCACTCTGTTCAACAGAGAACTCAGCGCCAGTCATTTCACCGTAATAATCATACCCTCCAATACAATCTAGTTGGTCTCCTTTTTTTAGGTCTCGCTTCGCACGAGTAATAACGTCAGAAACGGGAGCCCCTAATGGACGAACAATAGATTGATGCTCCACAACGTTAACATATAGCCCGTATAAGGCTTCAATACCAGGCATGTGATAAGGTAAATACAACAGATAATTAGGACCATCACCCATTTTATAATAGGAAAGAGAGTGCAATATCTCAGGCTTGTCCGTAGTGATGACAGCAAATACCCCACCACTGGGTTCGACACCGCAGACAACTTCAATAACGCCAGTTCGATTCAAAATACCGCCATCTTTTTTTAGTTGCAACAAATCGACAATATCTTCTAGCGTTCCTTTTGCTAAGTGCATACCATGAACATCAGCAACTAAGCCTGTGGCATTAGAAACAATCGTCATTTCCATCGACATTTTAGAGCCATCTGCAAACGAGGCTATCATCGTCGGTTTTTGCCCCGACTTTTCAGCCCAAGGAAGTACAGTATCAGGATTGGCAAACGAATCGTGAAACCCCTTAAATTTACCAACTGCAACAATACCAAATCCCAATACATCCGCGTAATTATAAAGGTGCTTGATTAACCCCGGTTCATCTCCCCACATATTACTGTAGATAAGATCTTTTTCACGGAATAACTCAGCAAGAACAGGTCCAACTAATGCGTCAGTTTCGGCGCTGACAACAAAATGCTTATTCGCCGCTAACGCTGCCAGAGCAAGCTCACAGCCAAACTCAGTATCACCAGTCAATTCAATCACAATGTCCGCATCATTTTCACATAGCTCTTTAATATCATCGGCAATAATAGATAAAGGTAAGTTGGCATCTTTTAATAACGCAATAATAGGCGCTCGGGTTTTAGAGTAGATCGACACGACATCAATAAAATCAAGTAATGTGATCTGTTGTATCAACCCTTTACTGATATAACCCGCACCAGCAATGGCAACCTTAATGCTCCCATGCTCGATTTTATATGCGTCTAATAGATTTCTATTTATCATTGATTTCCCCCAACGATGGAACGGTTATGCTATTGATTTTTTCACCACATGTTGTAATTTTTCCCGCCAATCCGACGGTTTAAATATCGGTGATATTTTATGGCAATTTAAAATGCCATTCTTCGGCCGCTTGGCAATTGAAGCATATTCTTCGCTCGACACCGCTTTTAAATTTAGATATCGCCCATCGGGTTGATATTTATTCGACTCTTCAAAAATAGCGCAAGCAAAATCAAACCAACTGACCCCTCTATCACCGCAAAAATTATATTCACCGAATTGATAACGTCCAGTTTCAAGCGTGTAATCCTTAGCAATATCGAGCGCTAAGTTAGCCAAGTCACCTGCATACGTAGGACAACCGAGTTGGTCGTTAACAACACGAATTTCATCCGTATTACGATTGATTGATAGCATAGTTACTACAAAATTACGCTGGTATTCGCTAAACACCCAAGATGTACGAATGATAATATAGTGAGTCAAATACGATTTTATATATTGTTCACCCTGTAACTTTGTTCTGCCATAAACATTCAAAGGTGCTGCTTTACCAGCTTCAGAATAACCCGCTTTATCGTTGCCACCAAAAATATACTCGGTAGAAAAGTGAATCAATAGTGCTCCTATTTTATGACACTCTTTTGCGAGCAAATAAGGGCCGTAAGCATTGACTGCTTCTGCAATAGCGACTTCTTTTTCAGCTTTATCAACCTGAGTATAAGCGGCAGTATTAATCACTACATCGGGTCTAAATTGCAAAAACAGCGATGAAACTTGCTCTGCATTCGTAATATCCAGTGTATCAATATCGGTAAGTAAAACGTCCCACAACTGATGATCAACACGGGCTTGTATCGATTGGCCGATCTGCCCTTTCTGCCCTGTAACAAGTAGTCGTCCCATAAAATATGTCCTTAAAGAAACAAATCTTTAAACTTAAGTCCCATCTTGTCTTTGTCAGAGAGTAAAGGGTTACTACAAGGCCAATCTATATTTAATGCTGGATCATTCCAAATAAGACAACCCTCATCGTTTGGATCGTAATAGTCCGTGCATTTATATTCAAAATCAGCCATTTCAGACAACACGACAAAACCATGTGCTAACCCCGGCGGCAACCAAAATTGCAATTTATTTTCTGCATTTAACCGCACACCATGGCATTGACCATACGTGGGTGAGTCCAACCGAATATCAACGGCTACATCATAGACTTCTCCCATCACCACACGCACTAACTTACCTTGTGATTTGGTTTTTTGAAAATGTAATCCGCGTAAAACATCTTTCATAGAGCGAGAGTAGTTATCTTGTAAAAAATTATATTCATCACCTATAACATTTCTATAACGTGCAGCTTGAAATGTTTCCATAAAAAAGCCTCGGTCATCACCAAATACATCCGGTTCAATAACCAACGCACCATCAATGGGAGTCTTACAGACTTTCATCTACAGGTCCTCCTTAAGTAAACCGTAAAGGTATTGCCCATACTCCGTTTTCTGTAACAAGCATGCTTGATCTTCTAATTGTCCCCGTGTGATCCAGTCTTGTGAGAATGCAATTTCTTCTAAGCACGCAACTTTTAAACCCTGATTATCTTCAATGGTTTGCACAAACATCGATGCTTTTAATAATGAGCAATGTGTTCCCGTATCAAACCAAGCAAAACCACGACCAAAGCGCTCAACAAACAAGTCTCCAACATCCAAATACATATTGGTTATATCCGTTATTTCGACTTCATCACGTGCCGACGGGGTTAAGGATTTAGCCATATTAATGACTCGGTTATCGTAGAAGTATAGACCCGTAACAGCGATATTTGACTTAGGGTGTTCGGGTTTTTCTTCAATACTAATCGCGTTACCTTCACTATCAAACTCCACCACCCCAAATCTGCCAGGGTCCGTCACTTGATAACCAAAAATCGTTGCCCCTTCATCTCGACTCGTTGCATTTAACAGTTTCCCAGTAAAATGCTGACCATAAAAGACATTGTCTCCCAATATCAGGCAGACATTATCGTCGCCAATAAAGTCTTCACCAATGATAAAAGCTTGCGCGATCCCCTCAGGCCTTGGCTGTTCTGCATACTCAATGTTCAGCCCAAATGTCGAACCATCGCCGAATAAATCTTTAAAGTGTGGGAGGTCCTCTGGCGTCGAAATAATTAATATATCTTTAATATTAGCCAGCATAAGTACCGAAAGTGGGTAGTAGATCATTGGCTTATCATAAATCGGTAATAGTTGCTTAGACACCGCTCTGGTGATGGGATGTAAACGCGTACCTGAGCCACCCGCTAACACAATACCTTTGTATTTTTTATCGCCCATTCGCACTTTCTCCTCGACGTGTTAACTGATAATCACCGCTTAGAACTCGCTGCCACCATATTGTATTATCTAAATACCACTGCACCGTTTTTCTGATACCAGTCTCAAATGTTTCTTCTGGTTGCCAGC
>Ga0209291_1001055_pt1 | contig 25297 bp, 22 predicted proteins | sample GOMGulsemesocosm_FD_184633 | JGI IMG/M metagenome (GOLD analysis project Ga0209291, IMG submission 184633) | Methane-oxidizing microbial communities from mesocosms in the Gulf of Mexico - GOM9B Gulf of Mexico (SPAdes) (version 2) | ecosystem: Environmental > Aquatic > Marine > Cold seeps...
TATTCGTCATGTGTGTAAGTATCGTTCCTCGATAGCTCAGTTGGTAGAGCAGTAGACTGTTAATCTATTGGTCGTAGGTTCAAGTCCTACTCGAGGAGCCAGTTTTACCGGGAGGGCCGTTAGCTCAGTTGGTAGAGCAGTTGGCTTTTAACCAATTGGTCGTAGGTTCGAATCCTACACGGCCCACCACTTTCGGTGGACATTATCTCCCGCTTTAATCCTTGATATATTCTATCTTCAATACTTCTAAATAACGGATGCTGCCATCGGGCTTGTGTAGTTCTATTTCATCGCCAATACTTTTTTTGAAAAGCGCTTTTGCCAGCGGTGAATCCATACTGATCAGTGTGCCTGAGTTGTCTATTTCGTCTGGCCCAATAATCCTAAAGCGCTTTATATTATCATCTTCGTCTAGAAGTGTTACCCAGGCACCAAAGACAATGATATCGGTGTTTTGCGGAATGTTTTCTACCACTGTTATGTCGTCTAAGCGCTTGGCCAAGAAACGCACCCTGCGATCAATCTCGCGAAGTTGCCGCTTTCCCTCAGTGTATTCGGCGTTGTCTGATCTATCGCCTTGCGCTGCTGCTTCTTTAACAGCTTGGGTGACTTGAGGGCGCCTTTCCTTCCACAGGAAGCGCAGTTCTTTATTGAGGGTATCGAAACCTTTGCGGGTGATGTACTTAGAACTTTGAACAGCAGGTGGGCGCCATCTTCCCATTTTTTAGTTTCCTGTAGATAGTTTTTGTTTATTTTATAAAAGATAGTAAAGTTATTGGATGTATTGCCGATAGTTCAATAATTGCAGCGTCACTTTACAATGTAAAGCGAGTTTTACAAGTGATGAAAAGTAAAAAGAGAGAGATATGCACAGCGAGAGTATTCAGCTAGAGCGAATTGAAACATATACAGCGAGTTTGCCGGGTGCTATTCAAGGTGCTAATGGCGCGCAGTTTGCTATGTTGCTCTCAATGATTACAGCCAATCAAGATGCTGCCCCGATTTTCCAGCTACCTACAGCTGTTCAAGAGCAGCCAAGTGTCGTTCAAACACCTTATCCGAGCGAAGTTGAAGTTAACAAACCACAATTAGTTGAGCGCTTGAATGATGCTGTTCATCAGCTGCGTTTTGGTGATTTTGCATTTGTGAACTCGTTTATCGAAACCATGGCAGAGACAGTACGACCTAATCAGAGTGCTGTTGACCAATTTGAAAAAATCGCTTTGATGTCCTCTGGAAAGCTGATGCTAGATCACATTCATACCGCCAGAGGTTCTGTTGATATAGCGGCGTAAGTTTTCATCCTTGCCAGTTAATAAGTTCACATTCCCCGTTTTCTATTCGCCACCATTGGTCTTCTTCTAGATCTGCATCGTTATCTTCTGACCAGCTTTCTTTAATACAACGTATTTGAGTGGCCATGTTCTGCGCCGCATTTTTAGCGCAATCCAAATCTGTACTCCAAGGCGTATTATTCGTTTTAAGCCATAAGCTGCTCCAAGCTTTGCCGGATACTTTTTGTTGCAATACAGCCTGAAGTCGCCCTTGGGGAAAAGAAATAGAAAGCTCGATGCTAGCGGGAGATGTCTTAGTTGTCTCTATCTGCTCGGCTTGAGTCGCTATCCATTCTAGAACTTGCTCTGGCGAGCGATTCTTAATGTATATTTCGATGTCCGGATGGCGAGTGTCTGGCATGTTTTCTTCCTGTTTCTCTAATTTAGGTGTATAGCACTAAGATTATACAAGTTCGAATTGCGTTTAGGTAGTTTTCATCCTGAAACATGGCCGTGGCGAGAGCGCTTCAATCGTTCAAGATGCACACTACTAAATATGGGCGTAGGCTTATTCCAAACAACTTATGTGGACTCCCAATTCACAACACCCTAAGGCAACATACAGGTTAATAGCATTGATAACGCCTACACCTTCAAGCTTGAGTCGTTTTTTACATTCAGTATGCTGATTAACCGTTTTGAGTAAACAACGAGAATAGGCATCAATCGATTGCTTGAGAGCCAAACATTGTTGCCAAGTAGCATTCAGAGCTTCTCTGAATTCGAAAATCAAACCGTTCTCTGCATCTTCTAATGTCCTCTTTATTACCGCTCCTAGACCGCCAGTTCTGCTAGACGTTTTAATGTTGAATTCTGCCAACAATGCCGTAATTTGATTCAAGGAAGCTGTCTCGTGTTTCTCGGCAAGATGCTTCAAACGATTGAGAGACTGTAATTGCTGCTGTTCCATTGATTTACCAGAGATGTATTTAACATCAGGTAAAAAGGTTGTCTGGACAATGGCTAAAGCATCATTTGCAGCTGTTTTTTGATTCTGCCTGACAAGAGATACAAGTTTAGCGCTAACAAGGCGTGCATCATGCCCAGCTTCTCTAGCAATTCTTAACCAATAATTTGATGTGCCGCAGGCTTCAAATATAATAAAGGCGGGTTTAAAGCATGCTAGCCAAATTGCAAACTCTGCTGTCGTCATTTCTGTATTTGATTGCACTTTATTGTTTTTGAAGATGCAAACTTGGATTACATCTTTTGCTAAATCAACGCCAACTCTAGTATTATGCATTTTTGGACCCCCAATATTTTTGTGTGGTTACTTGAATATTACTCCACAGGCTCAATGTGGGGGAGTCCAATTATCTAAATCTGGTGGTCTTCAGATTGGATGACTCAGACGTTCGTAGTAGGCGACTGTTTCTGGGTAGAAACTAAGTAATTATATGCAGTAATTTGGTCCCTATTGCGCTTTTGTTAAGGTTAGAGTTGTTCAATAGTGGTTTGTTATACACGAAGCGCTAAAACGTTCGACTTCTATGCAGTGGATGCTAATATGCTTTTTTATATTTTTTAGAGGCAAGAGAATGCGTAAAGGTACATGGATTGGTAGTTTGGCTGTCGTGTTAGGGCTTGGTTATGTTGCGGGGGTGTATGTGACATCAGAGCAGGTCAAGGTGGAGTATGCGCGATACGTGTCAGTACTGTCAGAAAACTACCGTGGTACAGCTAAAATATCTTCTACTACACAAGCTTCATTTTTTAATACTTCGAACACATTGGTGATGGAATTTGAAAATCTTCCCGAGCCTGTGCTTGAGTGGGCAAATACTAATACAATCAGTTTTGATATGAATTTTAGTCATGGATTCTTAGTTAGCGATAGCGTGACAACGATTACTAAAGGCGAATTATTAGAGAAGATTAAAGCACATCAGCAGCAAGATAGAGAGCCGTTGATAGCCACCGCCAGCTTTAAATATGATCTCATTGATCGTAAGGTTAAAGTGCAAGGGATGGTTGATTTGGATGGGTTCAAATACGCTGATGATGTCCTTGAACTTAGTGTTGGTAGCTCGAAAGGGCCGTACACTATAGAGGGAGATCGATTTGATTTTGAGTTAGATTCACAAGCCTCTCAATTAAAAGTAGAGGATGTGCTATTTAATTTAGGTAGCTCTCGTTTTGTGCAAAATTCAGTGGCGCTCAATGGCGATATATTAACAGCGGATATGGCTGTTAATTCACAGGCGAAAGTTGATGTCGAAAAATTCGCCGTCTCAGGCCCTACTGGTGATCTGTTGTTAGATACTTTAACGTTGAAAGTTGAACAGCATATAAAAGATGACAGAGCCATTGTTACTGCAAATTACCAAGCTAAACTATTGAAAACTAGCAATGGACAAGAGCAGTATCAGTTCGATAACCCGCAACTAGATATGATGATCGATTTAGATTTCGCCTCGTTAGTTGGTTTTGTGAAAGGGCTTAAGGATCTGCAACAATCTGGATCTGGAGGTATTGAAAACCCAATGGATATGCTGCCTTTGCTCAATGGTATCACAGGCAAAGGTTTAGGCTTGGATATTAATCGTTTAGAGTTCGCTTATGACGGTGAAAAGTTAGAGGGCAACGCTGGCCTTAAGTTGGCGCCTTTTGCGATTGAAGAGTTTATGCAAAACCGTCAAGCAGCGATTGAAAAAGCGGATTTAAAGGCGAGTTTTGTGCTGCCTAAAAAATTGCTAGAAGTGATTCCCGGATATGATCCAGGCCAGCTTGGTTTTGCCGTTGCTATGGGGTTCTTGGTTGATGATGAAAAGAGTTATCGCTTTGATCTAAAGGCAGAGCAAGGAAAAATAGTGCTTAATGGTAAGCCCTTGCCAGGTATGTGATTTTAAGCGCTCAGTAAAAACTGAGCGCTTTGTTAGATGCGTATTTTAGTTGCTGTTTGTTGCGGTTTTGTTGTTAACTTTCTCAATGAGCTTCGACTTACTGTTGTCGGTTTTTATCGTAGTTTTGTTCTCTGTTGTTAGCTGTTTTTTCTCTGCGCTTTGCTCAATGTTCTCACTCTTTGTTAATTTAGATTTATTACTTGGTTTTGAACGACAATAAGCTTTAATATTGGCGCCATCTTTTCTCTTGTGAGTTTTAATCCAAGTGCAGCTGTCGCTTTGGTTGCAGGCTTGCTCTTGTATGTCTTTACAAGTGTTAGCAGCGTAAAGAGAAGTGCTTAGTGAAAAGATTAAGGTTATTGCAAGAAGTGAATGGTTAGTTGTCATTTTAGTGCTCATAGAGCCCCCTGGTTGTATTGGTGAAAAAATTAGCAAATAATATATTTTGCCAATCGACGCTAATGCATCGCGGGTAAATTATATCCAGTGGTAAAAATCTAAACTATCGGCATTCATCTTATATTCAGTTTATTTTGCTGTGTGTTTGAGTATTTAAGTTCATGTGTTTCTCAAGCGTGTAGAGTTGTTAGGAGATCACCATTGAAAGGTATGGTTTTAAAAGTAGTTGGTTTGTGTGCTTGCTTGCTGGTAGCGTCAAATTCAGTGATTGCACAAGAGTGGAGAATGCCGTTAGCGAGTGATAGAAATAATTTTCAAACTCAGCTTGCTAACGATTTCGCCAAAGCAGTTAAAGAGCAAACGCAAGGGCGCGTCTCTATTCAAACTTATCCAGCAGGGGGGGCCTTTAAAGGTGAGCAAATTTTTGGCGCTGTGCGAAATGACTTAGTGCCCATTGGTGCAAGATTAATGTCTGCATTGGATCGTGAGAGTCTAATACTTCAGCTAGATGCGTTGCCGTATCTTGCTAAAAGTTATCTAGATGCCTTTAATTTATACAAAGTGTCTAGAGGCCAGGTTGAAAAAATACTTAAGATCAAAGGTGTAAAGCTTCTCTATGCTGTACCGTGGCCCGCACAAGGGCTTTATAGTCGCGTAAAATTGAGAGAGATGGATGACTTTAAAGGGCTTAAGTTTCGCCCTTACAGTCGCATGACAGCGGATTTTGGTGAGCGTCTAGGTTTTAAGGTTCAGGTTATTCCTAGAGCTAAATTGCCTAAATCATTAAAAAAGAAGCAAGTCGATGTGCTGTTTGGTTCTGCATTAACGGCATATGAGTATGGACTTGTAAGGCATTTTGGGTATTGGTATGACATTAAAGCTTGGCAGCCAAAAGAAATGGTCGTGGTTAATTTAAAGCGTTGGAATAGTTTAACTCAAAGCGATCGTGAAGCGATTCAAGTCATTGCTAAGAGAATTGAAAGCCAAGGGTGGATTAAGTCAAAGAAAGTCGCTGATCAAGCCAAGCAGAGCCTAATGGACAGTGGTGTTGTTGTAGAGGTGTTGCCTGCTAAGGTGCAAAAGAGCATTGAATCGCTGGGTTTAAGTTTAGTGCAAGAGTGGTTAGACAAAGTGGGCGACCCGGGGCGTTACTTGCTAGAGCGCTATATCAAGCAGTAGTAAGCGCACCTTTATCTATTCTCGAGAGTTAGAAAGCCGAGTTATAAGGGCAACAGTGTTGTTGAGGCAAAGCCGTGCAATACTTTGCTAATGGTTCTATTGTTTCTGTTGGCGATGATATTTGCAAGTATGTCTTGGCTCGCTATTATCTTGCCAAATAACCTCTCATAACTCAGGTTGATAACGCCTGCAGGCGAATAGCTGTTGCTGAGAATGTAAAGCTCGCCACGCTCACTGGAGCTGTTGTTTAATAACCAGCTGGCTGTCTCTAAATTTCGGGCAGAATTGTAGACACGTTGCTCGTTAATAGGATCAAGCATGAAGAATTCGTCTTGGAAGTTGTAGGAAGTATGCAAGATTCCTGCAACGCCCGCCATATACGCAAATACTCTGTCTCCTTTAAAGTTTGGATTAAAAGCCTCTATTAATGCCGAGTTGGCGTATTTGTCATTTAGCTCATTAAATTGAATTTGCCTTGGGCTGCCAAATAGTTGCTTTATGCGTATTTGTACAGTGGTGTTGGCGGGCGCTTTTTTTAGCTCTCTAGGGTTGCGCTTATAAAGTTTTATCAGCAGTGTTTGTGCCTGAGAACTGGTTTGGGTTAAGTGCTCATCTATTACCATGTCTAGCTCTGATTTGGCTAATGACTTGATGTTAAAGGCTTGCTTAGTATTACTTGAGCAAGCGGCTAAAAATGTAATAAGTGTGAGCAGGATCAAATTATTGATACATGTATGTTTTGACACTAATAATTTCCAAGAATCGAGTTAGGCTATGGAAGCATCGAACAAGTCCCAGAAGCCTCTGGCGTACAGGATTTTTCGTGATTGAGGCAATGCTTACAGGCGGGCTGGTTGCCCGACGAAAGCATTAACAAAGAGCACGGAACATCCTGTGCGCCCCTTCAGGTGGATATCTAAGAGGTCATCTCCTTTGTCAGAAAATTTGTAAAGGGCTCGTCATTCACTGCGTTTCCTTTCGCGGATCTGACCTCTTAGTTATCCACAGGAGAAATCTCGGACTTATTCGTTACTTCCTTAGCTTATGTGTTTTTATTTTAAAAGAACAGTAGTGGATTCTTAAACTCAGTGAAAAATATTGATTGGTATCATAAATTAGCAATAAGTTTAATGCTGGCGTAGCCCTTTGCCAGTGTATTTAGGATAATGGTTTTTTACAATATCCTAGATTCGGCGATTAAGCTGCTGAATTTGGGATTAACGTTTGGGGGTTAAGGTGGAAAGTAGTCAAGGGGATTTAACTCAGATTAGAAGAGAGTATTTAGGGAAGGGGTTGTCACGTGCCGACTTGTCAGCGGATCCAGTGGCGCAATTTACGAAGTGGTTTGAGCAGGCCTCAACGTATAGAGCTGATGATGTTTCTTCCATGACATTGGCAACTGCAAACGACTCTGGAATGCCTTCTGCTAGAATTGTTTTGCTAAAGCATTTTGATGAGCATGGTTTTTGTTGGTATACCGATTATGAAAGTCAAAAAGGTAATGATTTGGCGCAAAACCCGCAGGCCGAATTGATGTTCTACTGGTATGGATTAGAGCGCCAGGTAAGAATTCAAGGACAAGTGCATAAATTATCACAGGATTCTGCGCAGCATTATTTTTCGCAGCGCCCTCTAGAATCGCAAGTCAGTGCTGCCGCCAGTCATCAATCTCAAGCCATTGGCTCTAGGGAAGCGCTTGAAGTTAATGTTGCAGAATTAGCAGCCCAATGTATTAATGATAAGGTCATCAGGCCAGAACGATGGGGAGGTTATGCCTTAGTGCCTAGTAAGTTTGAATTTTGGCAAGGCCGTGAAGGGCGCTTACATGATAGGTTGGTGTATTTGCGTGTGGGCGATAGATGGGAAGTTCAGCGATTACAGCCTTAATGAAAAGATCTTAGACAGTTCTGTTCTCTGAGATTGTCGTTACTTCGTAAAGCGGGGAATTAAGCTCTTGATGATTTAGGCAGTGCCTAATTCATCGCTATTAAATACAGCTATTGTTTTAAGGAATATAGTTTTGCAAACGATTATACAAGATGTAGGTGCTAATCCAGATGCTGTTGTTATATGGCTGCATGGGTTGGGTGATGAAGGCGCTTCTTTTGTCAGTGCTATTCCCTATTTAAAACTGCCCAGTTCACTGCAGGTGCGCTTTGTTTTTCCCACAGCGCCAGTGCGATCTGTGACTATCAACAACGGCATGATGATGCGCTCATGGTACGACATAAAAGCCATGTTGCCTAAGCGGGTCATTGATGACGAGCAGTTAAAAGAATCCGTAGCTTCAGTCAATGCGATAATAGCAGAGCAAGTAGCAAGCGGCATTCAAGCTGAGCGTATTATCGTTGTTGGCTTTTCTCAAGGTGGAGCAGTCTGTTACGAAGTAGGTTTAAGTAGTGCGTTAGCTTTAAATGGCATTGCTGCAATGTCTACCTACATGCCCAGAGAGTTCTCAAGTGGTGAGTGCCTTGCAAATAGAGCATTAAATATATTAACAATTCATGGGGAGTACGATGATGTAGTGCCTTGTGCATTAGGTCGAGCTGCCCAGAGCCAATTGCAAAGTTTAGGCTTTGCTAATGCTTGGCATACCTTTGATATGGCGCATGAAGTATCTGTGCCGTCTTTAACTTTACTCGGTGAGTGGATCACCAATAATTTAACAGGCGAATAATATGCAAATAAATTCAAATTGTGAAGTGAGTTTTCACTACGCATTACTGGATGAAAAAGGGGCGGTTGTTGAGACCTCTAGAGAATCTGAAGCACCGGTATTTACGATGGGTAAACAGCAGATCATAGCTGGCCTGGAGGAGGGGATGTTAGGTAAATCCGCAGGCGATAAGTTTCAATTGAAAATAAAGCCTGATAAAGGTTATGGTCAGTGGAGCGAAGATAAAGTGTTTGATATTGATGCTGCAATGTTTGGTGAAGTTGAAGATCTGGCTGAAGGTTTGGTGTGTAATGTGACAAATCCCGAAGGTGTTGAGGAGCTTGTTTGTGTTGTTGCTATAAACAATGAAGTGGTGACAGTTGATGCAAATCATCCATTTGCTGGGTTAGAGCTGAAATTTTCTGTAGAAATTATAAAGGTATCGACGGCTTCTGCCTAATATCCATATCATTGACTAAAGCGGCCACATAGGCTGCTTTTTTTTGCCTGAAATTTGAGGTTTTGGTGAAAAAAGGCGATTTTTCTACGGTATTTTGTCGCTGTTTGTCTCTTCTTATAACTTAGCTGCTGGTTTGTATTTGATCTTTTACAGGTGGCAAAGGTCTGAGCAAAATAACCAATAGGGCTGCACAGACCTCAGTAAACACCAACGAGGGATTAATCCTATAGCAAGCTATGAAATATGGGGCTGGTTACACTTTCTCGCGCCATTCTAAGTCACCAATATGAACGTTTAGCCATTCAAATCCGATGCGTTTAGCGACTGCTGAAGCGCCATCCAAGCTCTTGAATTCTCGTTCCTGGTTTCCTCTTTGTAGATCAAGTGTCATCACATTATCGTCTTTGGTAATGAATTTCAGTGTCCACCCTCGAGACATAGAAATCGGAATTGCCTGACAAGAATCAAATACGCTGGCATTGAATAACAACTTGATTTCTTTTTCTTGCATGATCTTAATCCTTTTTTGTTGGCTTGTTATTTGAATATGACTAATCATAACTCAAAAAGGTTTGACATGCAACAAATAGCAAGCCTGATTATCATTGTAACTAATTGTTTTTAAACAAATTAAATGGTAATAATAAATAATTATTTCAATGTGGGTTACTCTCCATAACATATTGTTTTATAAGGATAAATTTTTTCATAAAAAAATATTTATTTATGGTTTTGAATAATCAAATTATTATTATTGATTTATCTAAAATCTATCTAAAATCTATCTAAAATCTATCTAAGTTCGTAAATCATATTCTTCAAAGAAAGGCGATTGAAAGGGCTGATAAAAAACATTTAACTGGCATTAAGACAATAATTGTCGCAAATATATCAAGAAGGGTTAAAATGCCGCTGCTGATAGAGAAAGGCTTGTGATCCAATTTTGCTGTTAGCAAGTTCTGATAAAAGACGTAATAAGTTTGGGAACAAAAATGGCAAAGAAAAATAAACTCGCACTGCAAAGGCGAGTTGATGCAAATGGCTTGTTGGGAAGCGAGAGATATTATAGTGATCCTGAGCGGACATTCTTGAGCGTACTGCAAAAAGCAGTCGGATCTAAATATTATGTATTGGGAAAGGTGAAAGTCATCGATGTAATTGCTTTCAGTGACAGCCAAAAAATCTCTTCGTTACTGGCAAAAAAAATGTTGGATAAAAGCGCTTTTGATTATTTAATCTGCGATAGGCAAACGCGTGAAATAGTCTGTGCCGTTGAGTTAGAAGAAATGGTTACACACAGAGGTTTTAAACTAAAGTGGCAACGCCAACGAGAAAAAATGATTCAACATTATTGTTTGAAAACGTCATTAGCGAGGCTAATAGTACAGCAGCAAAGTGGCTATTTGCTTAACCAATTGATTGAAAGATTCGAAGGCATTACTAATGACTTTGATACAACAATGATTCGCTGAAAAGTTAGCGGGCGGAATGAAACGCTGTAACTGTAGTCGGTAGGCTGTTTGAAATGAAAATATCAAAGGAAGCGCAACTTGATGTATCCGCGATAATCCCCGGCAGTTTAAGCGTGACTGGATCATCAATTTGGTTTACGAAAATGGATGTGAACTACAATGATTAGAATGGCTGTTTTTTAGGCCAATCTAGCGTTTCTATCAGGTTGTAGCAACAGGGACTTAAAAGAAAGTACGTTATCATTTGATGAAATAGAAACCAGAAATAATACCCAGCAAGACATTGGAAATTTACAGATAAGAGTAACCCGTGTGTATAAAAATTTAGCTGTTTCTTAGTGATTGCTCAGTCGCTCTGTTCAATTAAATTTAGCCTAAGAGCCTACCGGAAAAAGTTAATTACATTGTCTTGGCGTGAAGGCGCTAACCAAGGGATCATTGCTGATTAAATCGCCAACAAAATATTCAAGTGGAATACATAAGATCGTATTATTTTTAGATGGTAATGGTGGGTTTCGCCCGGCTTTTGAATTGCAAAAATAAACTAACGGCTTTGAAAAGTATGTGAAGTAATCAGGTTTGCATAAAATGCTGTTGAGTAATAAAAATACGACTGATGACAATGTTCTCTTCCTGTTACGGGTAGTATTATCCGGCAGTCCTCTCGTTCCAAATAAGTGTCAACGCTGAGTTATATTGGCATTTTTCCTATCCTTACTGATGCTTGTGTCAGTATCGTTGAAAAGCTATTTGAACAAGCTTAAAATATATTAAACTATTGGCTATGTAGTCTAAGCCTTTCGTATTAGCAATTAATACTAAGTCGCTACTTGCTATGATGATGAGCCAGTAGACCAGCTAAAATGTTGTCGCAGAATAAAGTGTAAGGAGGCACAATGAAGTGGGCTCTATTTATATTATTAATGTACTACACATTATGCGCCAGCGCTCAAAACAGCACTGTTATACGTTGTGCCTATCAAAACTCAAATAACTTTCCCTTTCAGTTAGGCAGTGGCTCACAAATACACAAAGGCAAGCCTGGTATCGCGGTAGAAATGGTGTTGATGCTTGAACAGCGCTTAGATATCGAAATTGAATTACTGCGCTTGCCTTGGAAAAGAGCAGAGCAAAGGTTAAAGGAAGGGGAGGTTGATTGCTTGTTTAATGCCAGTTTTAAAAAGAACCGATTAGCTAATGGCCAATACCCAATGCACGAGGGTGAAGTTGATGTAGATAAGCGCAGCTACTTCAATAGCTATGCTATTTTTGCACTAGAGGGAGGTGACTTAGTATGGAATGGCGATCAATTGCTGAATCACCGTACAGGGATGATCGGTGCTGAAAGAGGGTTCTCGGTCATTGCTGATTTAAAAGCAATGGGAGTTAATATTTACCAGGCAAACTCTATTGAGCAGTTGATGAAATTAGTTAAGCATCAGCGGTTGGTTGGGGCGGCCGTCTTTGAATTACTCGGTGAAGCATTTCTTAACGTTAATCGTTCGGACTACTTAAATATTAAAAAACTATCGCCCTCTTTTAAAAAGAAAGCTTACTATCTCATGCTGTCTCATCAATTCGTTAAAGACTCGCCTGAATTAGCTAATCAGCTATGGACTGAAATTGCTATCATCAGAGAATCTCAAGCATTTAAATTAATGCTTGAAAAGTATCTCCAATAAAACAATAGATTTTTAGAGAGTACCCATCACTAATCTTAGTAGCGAATACTCTCTAATGTATCATCTTACCCTGTAACAATGATGACGCGTATAGCCTCAAGCTTGAACTGTAAGCTGCTGGCGTAACCTCGTAATGATTCAAGAACCTCGCGTTGATGCTCTATTTCAGTTTCGCGAATGTTAGGATTAATTTTTGCAAGACCCTGTAGACGAGAAATTTCTGTTTCCATTTGTTGGCCAATGTTTGTCAGGGCTTTTTCTATCATTAGCGGTTGTTGGGCTTTGGCAATTTTTTCTACTTTAGCAATCTGCTGTTCTATTTGGTGACGAGCGTGCTTAATCAAATTTTGAGCACTTTTATTGGGGACTCTCTGGGCCAGTGTATCAATATTTTCGCCGCTGATGAGTGCAGCTAAATCATTATCATTGGAGTCCAGTAAAATGCGGTGCATTCCTTGCTCAATGTACCTGTTTAATTGCAAAGCTTTGGGGGCGGCACAGTGAGGAGTGAAAATAGCTTCAAGTAATAAAGAACCCTCTTTTAAAGGCGGTAATTTTATTGTACAAAATCCAGTATTACCGTAATCACCAGATAGCATCATATCCATAGCACCGCTAACCAATGGATGTTCCCAAGTTAGGAATTGCAAATCGTCTCTGGAAAGAGCATGATCTCTATCCCAAGTTGCACTTAAGCCCTCTTCAGTAAGCCCTGGAAAGTGATGGGTTCGCATATGGTCCCCTGGGTGCATAGAGAAGCTGTACGCATCATAAGGTTGTATTTCAACACCGAAATAGTCACATAATCGCTCTACATAACTAGCCAGTTTTTGTGGCTCGCTGGCCTGATCAATCGCTTCCAGTATGTCATGAGCGTGAGCAGGCCTACATGAGTTAAGCTCAAGCATTTTATCGCGCCCTTCATGAAGTTTTTCTTGTAGCTCATCACGAGTACTTGCGCTTTGCGCGATAAGTTGAGCTACTGCCTGAGGATCCTGTTCGTTAAAGCAGGTAAACAATGCTTCTTTGTAGTTGGCAAATAATTGCATTCCAATCGAGCTGGATTGCTCAAATCCGTTACAGCCTTGGTGATACCAATCGAGTAATATTTGCTGAGCACTGTCTTGGTAAAAAGGCACGTGGATTTGCACGTTATTTTCTTGGCCAATTCGATCAAGGCGGCCGATGCGTTGCTCCAGCAAGTCGGGATTCAAGGGTAAATCAAACAATACTATTTTACTGGCGAATTGGAAATTCCGTCCTTCACTGCCAATTTCGGAGCACACTAGAATTTGAGCATTGTCTTCCAAATTGGCAAAATAAGCAGCGGCTCTATCTCGATTGATCAGTGACATGCCCTCATGGAATGACGCTGAACGTATCCCCTCACGCAGTCGCAAGTGGTCTTCAAGAGCAATGGCTGTTTCTGCGCTGGCGCAGATCAATAGAATTTTTTCATAGCGGTATTCTTTAAGCCATTCAATCAGCCAATTAACGCGGGTGTCTTCGTATAACCAATCTTGACCAATAACACGTTCTGGCTGTAGTTTTTCTTCGATAGAAATTTCTGCTGCAATAGCTTCGTACAGATCAGGTTGCTCTAAGGGGTGAGGATGCAGTTCGCGTTTTGGAAAACCGGTAATGGCCGCTCTCGTGTTTCGAAATAGAACACGGCCGGTACCGTGCTGGTCAAGCAATTGCTCTATTATTTGCTCAATGACGGCAGCGCATGATTCGCTGTCGTTATTTTTTAACGCAGCAGAGAAACTATCAAACTGCTCTGTCGATAGATATTCTTGAAGCTGTTGATCAAATGCATTGTTTTGAATCGCAGTGACTGCCTCATCGCTCATTAGCTTTTCAATAAACAGACCTAATGGGCGGTAATCTTGCTCCTCCGCTTTAAATTTGGCCAAATCGTAATAGCGGTCAGGGTCTAATAATCGTAATCTGGCGAAGTGCCCATCGACTCCTAACTGCTCTGGCGTTGCTGTTAGAAGTAGTAGGCCAGCAGTGCGTTGCGCGAGCGTATCTATTACTTGGTATTGTAAACTCGGTGCAGTTTCATGCCATTCGAGATGATGGGCTTCATCGACAATCAATAAATCCCAATCGGCAATCTCGGCTTGTTCAACGCGATGCGGGTTTTGACTTAAAAAATCCAATGAACATAAAATCAATTGCGAGCTTTCGAAGGGGTTTATCTCCAGCATGTCCTCAGGGATTTCATCGTCTTCGAGTAAATCAAGATCAATGTCCGGAATTTTGTCTTCGATGGCCTGGCAGCGATTCTCATCTAAAATAGTAAACATCAAATTGAAACGGCGTAACATTTCAACTAACCACTGATGTACTAATGAGTCGGGAACGACAATTAAAATTCGCTGGGCACGATTAGTGACTAGTTGTTGATGCAGTATCAATCCTGCTTCAACGGTTTTTCCAAGCCCAACTTCATCGGCGAGTAATACTCTGGGTGCGTGGCGGTTGGCCACTTGGGAGGCAATGTAAAATTGGTGCGCTAAAGGCTGAACTCTTGGGCCTAATAAGCCGCAAACACCAGAATGCTGGTGGGCTTGTTGGTGCTTTAAAGTCTCTACACGCAATTTGAAAGATTTCAGTTTGTCAATCTGTCCGGCAAAGAGCCTATCCTGAGGCTTACTAAAGTGGACGAAACTGTCTAAATTAATTTCCTCTAATGAGGTGGTGTTTCCAGAGTTATCAGTACAGTGGTAGACAAAACAGCCATCGCGATCTTCGCGCTCGATAATGGTGAATATATCCCCAAGTTGATCACTAACTTCTTCTCCGACGTTATAGATAACCCGAGAAAGCGGGGCGTTATCCGAGGCGTATGTACGCCTTTCTGCAACCGCTGGAAAACTCACTTCAATACGGCGGTTTTCGCTTAAAGCGATTATGCCTAAACCTAACTCTGATTCAGTGTTACTAATCCAGCGCTGACCTGGGACAAATTCTTCAATATTCATATGCTAACCTATGTGCTTTGTAATTCTTGATTTTAAACAGCAAAATATAAGGGGTTAAAGAATCAACAACAGTTTATTATCATTGAAGCTTCTTAGGAATTAGGAAAAAGACTAATGTGCGAATCCTAATTTTTATCGTTATTTAGTTGCTTGGCTGCAATCCATTGCGCCATATATTTGGTACTTTTATGGTGGTGATGGCGCAGCATGAGACCGGTAAAGTTTTTCAGGCGTTCAGTGGCTAAGTGTTGTTGAATATTAGCAATCACGCATTCAAGTTCTCGCTGTAAATGGGTTTGATCGTAGCGCTCATCGAGAATGATAGCGCTTTGCGCCGATGCCGCTTCCCAAAGATCTTTGTTTTGGTAAAGTGCTGTTGCCGCTTGGGCGAGTTGATCGCTATTATTGGCTATCGCACCGGGCCAAGAGTGCGCACCACTCATTGATTCCGCACCAAGGTCCGTAGTGACACTCGGGGTAGAGCAGAGCATGGCGTCGGTGAATTTTCCTTTTATGCCGGCACCGAATCTTAATGGCGCTAAACAGACTCGGGCGCCTCTTAACACTTTAAAGGCATCTGCTGCCCAGCCTTTAATGTAAAAACCTTGGTTGGGGTTGTGTAGATCAGTGACTTTTTTGGCAGGGTATGCTCCGTAAACATGCAATTGTGCATTGGGCATTATTTTTCTTATTTTTGGCCAAAGTGTGGTTTTTAGCCATAACACGCTATCCCAATTTGGAGCGTGTCTAAAGTTGCCGATTGTTACAAAGTGCTCTCTATCAGAATAACCAACTTGCTCTCGCACGCTATGCGTATCAAGCATGAAAGGCAAATGCATCAAAATATGAGCGGGTAGCTGGTAATGTTTTTCCAATAATTGCATTTCAAATTCTGAAATCATTAAGGTCAAATCGCAGCGATAAATGGAAGCAATTTCTCGCTGGCAAATATCCAGTGAAGACATTAGCTGTGGCAGTTTCGTTAAGTCATCAAAGTCAGTATTTATTTCAAGTTTTTGCTTCACAGCTGTTTTCAACTGCTGATGTCTGGCTTCTCGTAAACTGTGTAAATCTTCAGTGTCTAAAATGCGAATGCATTCTGGGCATTGCTGTTCCACACGCCAGCCAAACTGTTCTTCCATCATGAAGCGATCGAACAGTACTAATGCAGGATCTACCTGGCTGATCCAATCATCAAAACTAGAGCAATTTAATTGAATGCTTTTTTCTTCTACATCCAGCGAAGCTAGCTCAACTCGATGATCGCTTAATTGAGCGGGGCTTGCAAAAATAACCCGTTGGGTGCGTTGTTTAAAAAAATCGATTAACTGCAGCATACGCGAACCCGCTGCAGAAGAGTTGGGTTCAGGCCAGACGTAGCCGATGACAACAACACTAGATAGAGGCTTCATTAACGCTGTTTTTTGCTTTGTAGACATAGGTAGAAGAGGTTGCCGAAAAATATAAAGAGAGAAAATTCAGACGCTATACTACTATAGGCAAAGCGTCGAAGAAACGATTATCGCGTTAGCTTATAGGCTTGCATAGCGCAGTTATATCTTTCGTAAAAGCAGAAGATTAAGTGATGTCCAGGTTATGAAATGATATTTTTCAGTTTGGTCTATTTTTTATGTTCTTTTGTTGAAATTAGGTGGTAAATAGTAATACTTAATGGGAAGTGACTCGCCATTTAGGCTCAAAATGATAGTGTTGGAGGTTATCTGTATTACGTATAGGTAAATAAGTGTTAAGCTGACTAAAACGACGTTTATTACCCGCCAATATGGCTATTTTTGATGGTCCAAAGATAGTTACATTAAAGCTTAATTTAGTCGTTAGCTTATATAATAGTATGATTTATTTTAGCCTAGGTAAGGAAAGAACATGATTGATTTGAATGATTTATTCCAGCACATGCAACAGCGTTTTAATGTGGATGCGGCACAAGACATTAATGCAGTATTCCAGTATAACTTGTCTGACGGTCAAGGTTTTAGCTGTGAAATAAGTGATGCTAGCTGTGAGTTTACTGAGGGTGTGCATGCTGCACCAGATATTGAATTATCGCTTGCGTCAGATTTATTGTTAGAAATTATCAGCGGTGAAAGTGATGCAATGCAAGCATTTATGGAAGGCAGTATTATTGCAGAAGGCGATATGACGTTAGCGCCAGCACTTGTTAGCTTGTTCCCAGTAAGCTAAAGGAAAACGTGTAAGGGACAATAAAAATAACATGAGATATCAACCCAGAGGTAGAATATGAGTCAACAGGAGAGAGGGACTTGGATCCCAGAAGACTTAAATACAAACAACTATACATCCGTTTTAGACGTATTTGAGAAATCTTGTAAACTGCATAAAGATAAAATGGCCTTCAGCAGCTTTGGCCACAGCATTTCATTTGCTGAGCTTGAAAAACTCGCCAACGCATTTGCCTGCTACTTACAGAACAGCACAAATTTACAGTCAGGCGATAGAATTGCTATTCAACTGCCGAACATTTTACAGTTTCCAGTCACTTTGCTTGGTGCTCTTAAAGCAGGGCTTATTGTTGTTAATACCAACCCTCTGTATACGCCAAGAGAGCTAGAGCATCAGTTTAATGATGCGCAGGTTAAAGCATTGGTCGTTTACGAAGGCGTTGCTACCAATGTAGAGAAGATTCTTGATAAAACGGCCATTGAGTATGTATTAACGACCAACCTTGTCGATTTGCATAAGCTGCTGCCGCGTTTATTGATTAATAACGTGGTTAAGTATGTGAAGAAGATGATACCTGCTTACTCGTTGCCAAAAGCCATACCGCTGCGCTCAGCGATTATGCAAAACTACGGGAAGAGACCACAAATTGTGCCAAAGCAAGCCGATGATATTGCAGTATTGCAATATACTGGCGGTACAACGGGCGTTTCAAAAGGCGTGATGCTAACGCATGCCAATATTGTCTCTAATATGCTACAAGCATCAGAAGTGATCTCTAAAGCGCCAAGCCATTGGCAAGATATTGTGATAGCGCCGTTACCGCTTTATCACATTTATGCTTTTACTATTTCTTTGATTGTCATGGAATCAGGTGGGCAGAGTGTATTGATTGCCAACCCTCGAGATATTCCCGCATTTATTAAAGAGCTGGCTAAATGGAAATCAACGTCATTTCTTGGTTTAAACACTTTATTTGTGGCACTAAGTAATCAGCAGGCCTTTCGGGATCTGGATTTTAGTCAGTTTTGTCTGACGATATCTGGCGGTATGGCACTGACGCATGATTGCGCAGAGCTTTGGCATAAAACCACCGGCTGCGAAATTATGGAAGGCTATGGTTTAACTGAAACCTCGCCTATTGTTTCGGTTAATCCGGTGAAAGATATTGATGTCGGCACTATCGGTTTTGCTGTCAAAGAAACCAGTGTTCGTATTATTGATGATAATGGCGAAGATGTAAAAACAGGAGAGCCTGGCGAGTTATGTGTGCAGGGGCCGCAAGTGATGAAAGGCTACTGGAATCACGAGCAGGCGACCACTGAATCATTCACTGAAGATGGCTTTTTCAAAACTGGCGATATTGCAGTGATGGATGATACGCAGCGTTTAAGTATAGTCGATAGAGCAAAAGATTTGATCATCGTTTCTGGCTTTAATGTCTACCCTAATGAGGTGGAAGATATCGCATCTTCGCATCCTAAAGTTTTAGAGTGCGCGGCGATAGGTGTTAAGCATGATGTCTCCGGTGAGCTAGTTAAGTTATTTGTTGTCGCTAGTGATGAAAGCCTAACTGCAGATGAACTGCGTGACTATTGCAAAGAAAATCTTGCGAATTATAAAGTGCCGAAGGAGGTTGAATTTGTTGAAGAATTACCGAAATCAAATGTCGGTAAAGTGCTACGCAGAATGTTGCGCGAGTAATTAATGAATCTAGGGGACTGTTGGGCTTAACGCTAATCTGCTTTTCTCGCTACGATTGGTCATGCCCGACAGGTTCCTAGGCTTCATCAATGGCCTAGTTTATTTGATTTAATGGTAGTTGACTGCCCGATAGTGACAATGCCATATCGGTGATCTGTAGCCAGTGATCTCCCGTTTTCATGCCTTTAATGATTTGATCGACACTCGCGCACTGACGCAGCATTGACTCTAGGCTATCAAAACTTTGACGCGTTGCCGCTTGTTGTAAACTTTGCTTCTTTTTTCCCCAAACGCGCAGTTTTGAGCAAAGTGATTCATAACTTTGTCCCTGACTTAAACCGGTTTTGAGCTCGTGTAAAAGTCTTATTTCACGGCTAATTGCCCAGAGGATAATCGTGGGCTCAACAGCTTCTTGCCTAAGTACTTGTAATATTTTTAGGCTGCGTTCGCTCTGTCTAAAAATAATCGCATCCATCAAGCTAAATACATCGTAACGTGAGCTGTCAGCTACCGCGCTGATAATGTCATCAGCACTCAGAGGTGTGTCACCTTGCAATAAAAGGAGTTTGTCTAGCTCTTGTTTGGCGGCTAATAAATTACCCTCAATACGATCACAGAGAATAGCGATGGCGTCAGGTTCTAGTGTAAGGTTTTGCGCGGCTGCTCGTTTTTTTAGCCACAACGGTAGCTGTGCTGATTCAATTGGCCATATTTCTACAATGCAGCCTTGCTGTTCTATGCTTTTATACCAAGCAGATTTTTTTGCACCGCCATCAAGCTTATCACCAATGAGTAACAGTGTGTTCTCGGCAGGGGCGTATTTAATATACTCCTGCAGGATTTTGCTGGCTGCTTTATTGATTTTTTGACTGCCAAGGCGGATTTCGATCAGTCGCTTGTCGGAAAATAAAGAGAGTGCATTGGCACATTCAAGCAGGTACTCCCATTTGAAGCCTGTCTCCACGTGCAGTACTTCGCGCTCATCAAAGCCGTCTTTTTTAAGCTGCGCACGAATTAAGTCGCAGCTCTCTTCGACAATCAGCGGCTCATCACCACTGACCAAATAAATCTGGCTACTCTTTTTATTGAGCTGAGCGGCCAGTTGATCTGCTTTTATCTTCATTTAATACGCACGCGCGCCGCATATTGTCTGAGAATTTGCTGTGATAAATCGCGCCATACTTCACCGTTTAAGAAAGCTTCACGAGAGTTGCTAGCAGCACCATCGTTAGCATCGTACTGGAAAGTACGTTCGGAAAACGCCTCAAGATTGCTCGCCAGTAATTCATCATTTGAGTCTTTAATGTCAAATGAAAGCTCGCCTCTTAACGTGTACTCATCCACTTCAGCATCTGAGCCAATGGTTGTGGTTATTCTTCTAAAGCTAACTCGGGTGACAACAATTGTTAGTTCGGCTGATTCATCGTACTGTAAGTTGTTTTGTCTAACGAGCTTCCTGAAGCTGTCTATAAATGCGCTGTTAGTTTGTTCTTTCATCTCCAACCATACAACTTGTGCCTCTGGGGGAAGTTCGACATTACCACGCAAAGCAAAGCCGCACCCGCTTAAAATGGTCAGTGTTAGTAAGGTGGTCATAAATTTAGCCGGTATCATCGCTTTTATTCCAGTGAACATTGATAGCCTCGTTGTCTATATATGGATAGTCGAGCTTGCTTTAACAGATGTGGATAGTGGGGAGTGTAGTCAAATCAGCGACTCAATGAAAGAGCCGCTAATTTGATAGGTTCAACCAAGTGTGGTTTAACCGACAACAATATTGACTAGCTTACCCGGTACAATAATTTTCTTGCGGATAGTTTTATCAAGCATGAACTTCTGTACATTTTCCAGTGACAGAGCCGTGTGTAGAATAAGGTCTTCATCTGCATCCGCAGGGACTGACATTTTTCCTCTCACTTTACCGTTCACAGAAATGACCATGTCCACGTTTGCCTGTACCAATGCAGATTCGTCCGCTTGTGGCCAGCTAGCGTAGATAAGTTCAGAGTTGTTGCCTAGCTCACTCCACAGCTGTGCAGTAATGTGCGGAGTAATCGGCGCCAGTAATAAGATGCAAGTTTCAATTGCTTCTCTTTTTACAGCGACACCTTGATCGCTAGTGTCTTTAAACTTACCAATGCTATTGGTCAATTCCATGACAGCGGCAATCGCAGTATTAAAGGTTTGTCTCACATCTATGTCGTGACTCACCTTTTTGATGCTTTGGTGTACTTTGCGTCTCAACTCGCCTTGTTGGTCATTGAGTTGTTCAATATCGAGCGGTACTGTTTTGCCTAGCGCAACATGCTCGTGGGTTAGTTTCCAAAGACGTTTAAGGAAGCGCTGGGCACCTTCAACGGCAGAGTCTGACCACTCAAGCGATTGCACGGGAGGTGCTGCAAACATCATGAATAAACGCACGGTGTCAGCACCGTATTTATCAATCATAGTCTGCGGATCGATGCCATTGTTCTTAGACTTAGACATCTTAGTCACGCCACCGTGAATAACGCTCTTTCCATCGAGTTTGTGCACGGCTGAAATCGTTCTACCTTTCTCATCGGTTTCGATGTCAACATCATTGGGCGAAATCCAAGTAGTACTGCCATCCGCGTTTTCGCGGTAGTAAGTATCTGCTAATACCATGCCTTGGCAAAGTAAGCGTTTGAAAGGCTCATCTGAGTCAACTAAGCCTTCATCGCGCATTAGCTTGTGGAAGAAGCGTGAATACAACAAATGCAAAATAGCATGTTCGATACCGCCAACATATTGATCAACCGGCAGCCAGTAGTTCGCTTTCTCGGGATCAAGCATCGCGTCATCAGTGCCACGTGATGCGTAACGCGCGTAATACCAGCTTGATTCCATGAAAGTATCAAAGGTATCTGTTTCACGCTCGGCTGGTTTCCCGCAATCAGGACAAGTTGTCTCAATAAAGCTACGCATTTTTTTGATCGGCGAGCCGCTGCCATCAAACTCTACATTTTCAGGTAGCACAACAGGTAGTTGATCTTCAGGGACAGCCACTGGTCCACAGCTATCACAGTTGATCACTGGAATAGGTGTGCCCCAATAACGCTGTCTTGAAACACCCCAGTCACGCAGGCGATAGTTAATGGTTGTTTTACCTTTGCCAACGCGCTCAAGCTCATTAGCAATGGCTTTAAACGCTATATCGAATTCAAGATCGTCAAAATCACCAGAATTTATTAAGACACCTTTATCAGTGTAAGCTTCTTTAGAGGTGTCAACGCTAATGCTTTTATCGGTTGGGCGAATGACTTGTAAAATGTCTAAGTCGTACTTTTTAGCAAATTCCCAGTCGCGTTGATCATGACCAGGAACGGCCATCACAGCACCGGAACCATAATCCATTAAGACAAAGTTCGCCGTCCAAACGGGCACTTGCTTACCGGTTAATGGGTGGGTGGCGCTAAAACCTAATGGAAGACCTTTCTTTTCCATTGTGGCCATGTCAGCTTCAGCCACTTTGATGTTTTTGCATTCATCAATAAAGGCGGCTAACTCTGGGTTGTTTATTGACGCTTTAATTGCCAGCGGGTGCTGAGCTGCAACAGCGACATAAGAGACCCCCATTAAAGTGTCCGGGCGCGTTGTAAATACTTCCAGCTGCGTGTCTTTATCGACTTCAAAGCTTAGTTCTACGCCATTCGATCGGCCAATCCAGTTTTTCTGCTGAGTGCGTACTTGTTCTGGCCATTCTTCTAGCTGATCAAGATCATCGACGAGCTGGTCGGCATAGTCAGTGATTTTAAGGAACCACTGTGGAATCTTTTTACGCTCGATTAAAGCGCCTGAACGCCAGCCGCGACCGTCGATAACTTGCTCGTTCGCCAGCACAGTCTGATCGACAGGGTCCCAGTTAACTTCCGCTTCTTTTTTGTAAATAAGCCCTTTCTTCATCAGCTTAGTAAAGAACCACTGTTCCCAGCGATAGTATTCAGGGTGGCAAGTTGCCAGCTCTCTATCCCAGTCATAGCCAAAACCCATACGCTGCAATTGGCTGCGCATGTAGTTAATGTTCTCATAAGTCCAATTAGCCGGCGGCACATTGTTGTTCATCGCTGCGTTTTCAGCAGGCAGTCCAAACGCATCCCAGCCCATAGGCTGCAAAACATTTTTTCCCAACATTCGCTGGTGGCGGGAGATAACATCGCCTATGGTATAATTACGAACATGGCCCATGTGCAGTTTACCGCTAGGATATGGGAACATAGAGAGACAGTAAAATTTCTCTTTGCTCTTGTCTTCTTCGCACTTGAAGCTGTTGTTGTCTTGCCAGTTTTGCTGTACTTGAGGTTCTATGTTTTGTGGTTGATATATTTCGTTCATCTTAGATACTTTAAAAGCTGATAGACGCTTACCGAATGCATGGTAGAGCCGAGGGTTTATGTCAGAAAAAATTGCCCTTAAGCATACCTTAAACACAAAGTCATAAATACAGCATAAAGAGTAAAAATGTATCTTTTGGAGGTTATTATGCGAGCAGATAAAGAAAGCCCAAAAAAAAAGCGAGAGCACAGTTCGGGTAAATTGAATAAATTGTTTGAAAACATCGTTGAACAGCTGTCACGTTCCGGATTGCATGCGGCTGATAATTCGACGCAAATGGTTAAAAAAATCATTGATGATGCGATTGAATTAGAGCAGGCAGCAGAACAGATGAGCAGTGATGAAGCGAGTCTATTGTCAGCTTACATTTCTCGTGATCTTAAGTCGTTAGCGAGTTTTTTTCACCGTGGTGGAGAAGGGGTTGCGGCCTGGCTTAGCTTTGATTTGGATTACTTGGAAAGTACTAGTAAAGAGCAGTTTTTAAAGCTGGCAGATAACACCGTTCTGGATAATTTACTGCTCAATGAAAAACTGCACAGTAACGATCAGCAATACCTTCGCGGTGAAGTATGTTTGCAGGGGACCTTGCGTTGTTTGAACTGTCAAAAAGAACATCGAGTATTGCAAATTGAAACCATTGAAGCGTGCAAAAAATGTGGCAGTGAATATTTTGAACGCGTTAGTCGCGATGAAAAATCAACTTAATGCCAGTTTATTAATACCCGGTAAATGTTAAGCAATAAAACCTCAGCGCTATAAATACTTTGCAATGAAGCTATATCGTGATTTCTTGTTAACTGAGAATATATGCCTGTCCTGTTATTTAAATCAATGAGTTATGTGGTCTGAGGGATGCTGTAAAAAGTACTAATGCCGGTTAATAAGGGGGCGGGAAAATTAAAAGCTTTACTCAGCGTCTAAAAAAAAGTGAAATGTTGCGGTCATATAAAAGTAATATGCTACGATTTATGGCAATTAGTTAGTTTTCATCCAGAAACATGGCCGTAGCGAGAGCGATTCACTCGTTCAAGGTGAGCACTAATAGGTATGGGCGTTTGGTTGTTCCAAACAACTAATCTAGTGGTGTTCAGATTGGATGAGTGAGGCGTTCGCAGTAGGCGGCTGTTTCTGGATGGAAACTAGTTAATAAATCATTCTAATAAAGACAGGTTTCCAGGGAGAAAGAAATGAATAAAAAGGTTTTACTGGCACTCACAGCAACAAGTGTAATTGTATCGCTGCCGGCAAGTGCTGCATCTGAAAAAGCACAGTGGGAAGCTGATAAAAGTTACAAGCTAACAATTTTGCATACCAATGATAATCACGGTCGTTTCTGGTCTAACCGCCATGGCGAATATGGAATGGCGGCTCGTAAAACTTTGATTGATAGTATTCGAGCGCAAGTGAGTGCAGCGGGCGGTCAATTACTACTACTCTCCGGTGGTGATATTAATACTGGCGTTCCAGAGTCCGATCTTCAGGATGCCGAGCCTGACTTTAAGGGTATGAAGCACATAGGTTACGATGCAATGGCAATCGGCAACCACGAATTCGATAATGAGCTGTCAGTTATTCGCAAGCAGGAATCATGGGTAGATTTCCCTTTCCTAGCGGCCAATATTTATGACAGCAGCACTAACAAGCGTTTATTTAAACCTTATCAAGTATTTGAGAAAGGTGCTTTACGTATTGCGGTTATGGGGCTGACAACAGATGATACTAAAAAACTCGGAAACCCAGAGTTTATGGGCGGGATTTCATTTACAACGCCTGTTGAGGAAGCAAAAAAACTAGTCCCTGAACTAAACAGCAAAGCGGACATCGTCATTGCTGCTACTCACATGGGTCACTACCAAAATGCTAAGTTTGGTATAAATGCGCCGGGAGATGTGACTCTTGCTCGCAGTGTTTCCGGTATTGATATGATCATTGGTGGTCACTCTCAAGATCCTGTTTGCGCGGATGCACAAGGCGCCTTAATCACCAAGTATAAAGCGGGTATGGCATGTATGCCTGATGTGCAAAA
>Ga0209291_1001060_pt1 | contig 25248 bp, 21 predicted proteins | sample GOMGulsemesocosm_FD_184633 | JGI IMG/M metagenome (GOLD analysis project Ga0209291, IMG submission 184633) | Methane-oxidizing microbial communities from mesocosms in the Gulf of Mexico - GOM9B Gulf of Mexico (SPAdes) (version 2) | ecosystem: Environmental > Aquatic > Marine > Cold seeps...
AAGCCTGCTAAGTCATACGCTTTAATATTCGTACTCAGTTGACCAACATTTTGCGCTTCTTCTATAACTTCCGTTATATGGTTTTTTATCAACTCACTTTTAGCTGCAATCATTTTACGTATAGCTTCATTGTGTTCCGCCATTTCACTTGCTAAATTACAACCCATACAACCCAGTTTGTAATTCAACTGTTCTTTTAAAACGATAGAACGAAACTCATAAAAATCAAGTAAGCGTTGTTTTGGGGAAAGGGATTTGTTTTGTAAAACTTCTAAAGTAGGAGACATCATTTCATTAAAATACTTCTCCAATGCTTTTACAGCGAAATCTTCTTTACTACTAAAATAAAAATAAAAAGACCCTTTTGGGATTTCCGCTGCCTTTACAATATCATTAACACTTGTAGCATTATACCCTTTTGACCACAACAATTCAATTCCTTTATCTAAAAGGAAATCTGATTTTTGGTCGCTTTTTAAGGTTTTTGTTGACATTGTGTTTGATAATTGACTACAAAGATATGACCACTCGTCTAGTAAACCAAATTTTTATGTGTCTTTTTAAGAGAAAGGAATAAATATACCTTTAACTAAATATTATAGATAGCATATCCTCTAGCACTATTCCAATGTATATTAAATTCATCACCGCTAAAAAAATTAGGATACAAACCAATAAATTTGTCCATAACGATCAATGCAACTGCTTCAGCCATTCCTTCTTCAAAACCATTTAACTCTGGTTCATAATGCCATTCGGAATTACTTGATAGCCCAACATTATCACGATATGCGTGAATTAATTCATGAATCATTAAACGGGGTTGATCTAAATCACCATCAGCATTAACTGTATAAGTAGTACTAACTTGATTAGGACCATTGTAATAAATATTAACTCCTTGTGCATAAGCATCGTTAACAATATTTACATCATGACTTCTTGAAGGCGGACCAAAAAATCTTTTATTATTGGATTTATTAAATCATAAAAAGCCATCATTTTAGTTTCTTGCCATCCAGCAAAAGGACCATATCCTCCGTCACCATAATTGGTTTCTACTTTTATGGTAATATTATTTGACGGATCACCTAAATTTTCCCATTGAAATTCTAATGCTGGTGATACCCACTCTGAACCTAAATCACTATCCATGGTTATATAAAATTTATCTCCTATATTAAATGTAGTCCCTAAGGCAAGTGCTGATAGTCTTAACTCTTCATAACTTTGTCCTCCAGTATGTTTTGCTACTGCGTTCAACCCTTGTCCCCATCGAATATCCTGTAAACCTGCTGCTGTTCCAATTCTAAAGCTACTATAACTCCCCGTTTGCCATTTAACAATTACATTATGTATACTTTGTGTATAGGCCGTTGTTCCAGTAGCTAGAATAGCTTTACTATCAGATGTATTATTCGTTACATCTTTTCTAAAAGAACGATCAATTGTAGGTGGATAACAAACATGTGATTTTATATTTTCCTGTGCTTTACCAATATAAAGAATCAGTATAAAAATGATTACACAACTAAATTTTAACTTCATAATATTTTAATATTGATGGGGTTACAATAAATTAATACATAATTATAAGTTTCTAATTAAGTGATCAATACTAAACGAATCATCATCGGGGTTAATATAGTATCACGTTTTGTTAAATAATTAACCTAAATTGTAATTTATTAACAAAGGTTAACTTTTATTTATTAAAAAGGCCAGCTGTTTAGCTGGCCTTTATTAATATCAATTTATCTTATAAAAAAGGAAAAATCATTTCCCCACAACATTTGTAAAACTATATTCACAAAATATAAATAAGTACAAATAATGAAGTACTGAATTATTTATCTAAATTCCTTTCTAGTAAAGGGAACAAAACGAACTCCCATTAAGATTTGCGTATTCGTAGTATTTTCTTTTTTTTCAACCCTAACTAGTTGTTGCACAGATGAAGGTTTACCAATAGGAATTAGCATTCTGCCTCCCTCCTTTAATTGTTCCATCAACGATGGAGGAATATTTTCGGCGGCTGCAGTAACAATTATAGCATCAAATGGTCCTTTCTTTTTCCAGCCGTAATAGCCATCACCTAATTTTACATGAATATTATCGTATCCAAGCTGTTTAAAACGTTCTTTAGCGGCCTTTTCTAATTCAGGAATAATTTCAATAGTATAAACAGTTTTTACTATTTCACTTAATATGGCAGCCTGATAGCCGGATCCTGTACCTATTTCCAATACCTTATCGTTCTTTTTTAGTTGTAAATCTTTGGTCATAAATGCAACCATAAAAGGTTGCGATATCGTTTGCCCATATCCTATACCAACAGCAGCATCTCTATAGGCGTTTTTTTGCATGTCAGGCGGTACAAATTTGTGCCTAGGAACTTTCGACATAGCAGAAAGAATTTTAGGATCATTTATTCCATATGCTTTAATTTGATTTTCAATCATGACTATATATTCGAATATTAAGAAATTTTAATGGAATCCTATTGATAACTTACGGAACAATACTATTATCGTTATAAACACCTCAAAACATAACTATAAGATAAAGATTAAATAGCACTTTTCATAATAAAGGGGGATTGTGTTTTTCGCTTAATACAATATTGATTATCAAAAATTTACAAAAAAAGACTAACCCTCAGAGTTAGTCTTTTTTCTTAAGCAATATGTTTATAAATTTAATTATTATACTAAGAATAATTGAATTTATAAAACAAGATTTTACTTAGTATTCACTAATACTTCAGCATTTTTTTTACGTGCTGCAATATCAGGACTTGTGAGTGTACCCCACGTTCGCTCCATTAAGTTAATTTTATCGGTAGCTCCAGCTTGCTGTAAAATATTATTTACTGCATTATAAGCCGAATCTAATGCCCCAACAATCCAACCATGATGCACAGAACAACATTCTCCTGCAATATTTAAACATCCATTAAATTCAGGTGTCAATAGTGTTGGATATAAGTTTTTAAATTGTCCAGGGGCAAATAATGCAAATGCTCCTCCTCCTGCATGATTATCCCAAAACCATGTTTTGGTGGTCTTTTCAGGATGGTATTCTGCATATTCTGCATATACATCTACTTCAGGATACAAATAGGCTATACCTTTTAAACATTCATTAATTCGTTCCTTATCAGTTAGTGCCCCCATACGTTCAGCATCTTGTGCCCAAGAATATATTTGAAGTACTCCTCCAGTTGCTTCATAGCCATAAGAAGGATAAACCACTTGTCTGTTAGGACGGTCAGTAACGGCTACTCCTAAACCTTTTCCTTGACGCTTACCCAATTTCACCCAAAACTGTGTTTTAAACGTAATAAATGCTTTAAAAGCAGGCATATAATTAGACTCACGTAAAGCACGTGCTTTTGCGAAGGACAGCTTGTCGAAAAAGTTCGTTTTTAAAGCGCCATTTAAATAGGCTCCATTTGGTAAAGTACTAATTACATATGGAAACTGTTTTTCAATAGTTTGAGTTTTCTTAGTTCCATCTACTTCTTTTTCAATTGTTATTTTCATTCCTCCATGATTATCAAATAAACTAGGATCATGATTAACCTGAACCACTTTATGCTTCATAAAAACACGTTGCTTTTTTACAGATGGCTTCCCTGGTAATGGATCTGGAGCATCTGCAGATGGAACTGTTGATGGTGCTTGTGCATCTTTAGTTAAATTTGATGGCGAATATCCTTTTTCACCTTTCAACCCAGGTATCATACCTATTTCTATTTGAGCACGATGACCATCTGAAGGTAAAATTCCTTGATCTAAATCCAATACTGTTCTACAGGCGTCAGGGAAATGCTGCATACCTTTATCAACGGTGATCATGTAAATATCCTCATCCTTCTTATCATAAGGATTTTTACTTCCTCCCCAGTCATAAACAGCAATAACCATTTCAACAAAAGAAACGGAATACATACCTGTACCCGCATTTAAGGTTTCTAAGTAACTAGCAACATTATATGACAAACAATCAGTTTTCTCACCCATTTCAGGATTGTAATACTCCCCTAGTTCTCCTAAGGTAAAAACGTTAGTTAAGTAAGCCCACATAGAATAATTATCAAATTCCATCAGTAACTTAAACCCTTTAGCAAACGACTCATTAATGGCAGTAATAAAGCGTTCGTTTACTTTGTCCAGTACTTTATTTATGGGTAAATATGGATCGCCTTTTTCAGGAATTACTTCAGTTACCCAAACCATAGGTAAGTCACCACCTTTATCAATACCAAAATTCAATGAATTTGTTGCAGCATCATCAGCAGTTATAGCTTCTTTCATATTATTATATCTCAAACGCTGCACATCAGAATTGTAATAAAATTTTCGCCAGTTAACTACCTTGTCCTCAAGCTTATTACGTTTCAACACTGAATTTAAAGACAACGCTAATTGCTGCACAGGTAACATATCTTCCGAAAATTGTGGTACTCTCATTCCACCAACTTCTCCATATAAACCGTCATTGTTCTTACTTTTCGGATCATATTCTGACGAGTACCAAGTATCTATTCTTCCTCCAACACGATTTGAACTTTCAAATACCTCACATTCAATCCCTAAAGATTGAAGCATCAATCCTGAATACAATCCAGCAAATCCACCTCCCACAATACCAACTACTGGAACTTGACTTTTTCTATCTGTAGGAGAAGCAGAAATAGTTCTTTTTAAATGTTGTGCTTCTTTTCTGGAACGTTGCTTTTTTATTTCTGATAAGTAGCTTGTTCCATAATTTTCTATCAACCATGCAGAAAATGCTTTTCGTACAGATCCCTGTTCCTTATTGACATTTCTAGAAGAATGGTTTTTAGAATTAAACGAATGATAACTCATATTAAATTGTGTTTTAGGTTAGTATAATGCATGATTCCATTTTTGAATCAAAACGGTTTAAACAAACTTACTTTTTTAACGCTAAAAAGGCAATAGGTATTTATACCCGATCTTGATTGAGCCTTTCTTTTTACATATTAAATTACATCTAACATATTTACTTATTCATTCTATAAATAATGTATCTAATAATTGGGGAAGCTTTTATTAAGTCATAACTTTATCACATGAACAATTTTGAATTTAAAAATCCAACAAAAATCTTATTTGGTAAAAATCAAATAGAAAAATTAGCGGAAGAAATACCATCAAATGCTAAGATATTGCTACTTTATGGAAGTGGTAGCATTAAGAAAAATGGGATATATGAACAAGTAATTGATGCCTTATCAAATTTTGAAATAGTAGAGTTTGGAGGAATCCCTGCTAACCCAGAATACGAAATATTAATAAAAGGATTAAAAATTATTAAGGAGGAACAAATTACGTTTCTACTAGCAGTCGGTGGAGGTTCAGTCATTGATGGTACCAAATTTTTAGCATCTGCAGCATTATATAAAGGTGATAATCCTTGGGATATTTTAGCCAAAAAAATCCGTACTGAAATAGGTATGCCTTTTGGAACGGTTTTAACATTACCTGCAACGGGATCAGAAATGAATTCTGGTGCTGTTATTACACGTGCAGAAACCAAGGAAAAACTGGGTATGGGTGGTGAAGGATTGTTTCCTAAATTTTCCATATTAGATCCTCAAGTGGTACAATCTATCCCTAAGCGTCAAATTGCTAACGGGTTAGCCGATTCATTCACTCATGTATTAGAGCAATACATGACTTACCCTATTGATGCTGCCTTACAAGATGGTTTTGCAGAAAGTATCCTGCAAACGATTATTGAAACGGCTCCTAAAATTTTAGCTGATACTACTGATTATAAAGCGGCTTCAAATTTTATGTGGTGTTGTACTATGGCCTTAAACGGTTTAATTCAAAAAGGGGTACCTACTGATTGGGCTATACATGCCATGGGTCATGAACTAACAGCCTTGTATGGTATTGATCACGCAAGAACTTTAGCTATTTTAACCAAGAGTCATTATACTTATAATTTTGAAACAAAAAAGGAAAAACTAGCACAATATGCTGAACGTGTTTGGAATATTACTGAAGATACATTAGAAGATAAAGCCAAAGCTGGAATTGATAAAACAGAAGCGTTTTTTCATTCCATAGGAATTCATACAAAATTGTCTGATTATATTGATGATTTTAAGGGAACTGCGCAAACTATTTCTGACAGCTTTACCAAAAGAAGCTGGAATGGCATAGGCGAACATGGGACATTAACCCCTAAACACATAGCCAAAATCGTAGAAATGTCTTATTAATACCAAAACAACAAACATCATTAATACACAATTACAATATCAAGGATATAACAATACTCCACAACTTTGGAATGGGAGTTTGTTAGGACTATCACAAATAGATCTTTCAGGAAATAAACAAATGACTTTTGGAGGTATACTTCCTGAAAAACTTCGCTTAGGTCATGTCGTTGAACACTTTGTATTCAATGAATTAAAGGAACTTGATACAATTGAACTACTTGCAAAAAATGTTCAAATCAAACGAAAAAAAGTAACTATCGGAGAAATTGATAGCTTACTTATGCTCAGCCACACTCCCATTCATTTAGAAATTATATACAAGTTTTATTTGTACGATGAATCTGTAGGGAATTCCGAATTAGAGCATTGGATTGGACCTAACAGAAAGGATAGCTTAATAGAGAAAATCACGAAGCTAAAAAACAAACAACTACCATTACTTTATAAATTAGAAACTGAACAGGTCATAAATCAACTAAACCTGAACATTCAAGAAATACAACAACAAGTCTATTTCAAAGCGCAATTGTTTGTCCCTTATGCTATGCTAGGTATACCTTTACGTATTATCAATAATCAATGTATACAGGGGTATTACCTTCATTTTAATGATTTAGCACAATTAAACAACCATCAGTTCTACATCCCTTCAAAATTAGATTGGTTAACAGAAGTACACAACGATGTTCCTTGGTTGGATTATAGTGAAGGAATTAAAGTTATTGAGGAATCAATTATTCAAGAGAGATCACCATTATGTTGGATAAAGGATGAAATTAACAACCTACAAAAGGTTTTTGTCGTTTGGTGGTAATAAATGCTACATGTGTAATTACTACCCTATCATAACGACTACAAAACGGTAATAATTATCGTATTTTTGAATAGAAATTTATTATTTAATATGATTTTTTAGGTCTTATCAAGGAATAGCGAGTGGAAAAGCGAAATTGCTAAGCGCAGCTTAAAGCATGAAGTTTTGAAAACGAGTGTTGCAAAGCAATTCCCTAGATAACAGACTTGACTTTTTGGTTCGTTTTGTGTCAAGACAAAATGAACAAAACAAATTATTAAAATTTACTTGTATATTACCTGTAGTAATTACAATATAATAACCAGCCTATGATCACTTGGAAAGACGTAATACATTTTGCTGTAAATGGTAATCCAACCCCAGATAGAAGAGTTGAAAAAACTGTAGCTGAATGGCAGGCAATATTGACACCTGAACAGTTCAGAATCACCAGAAACAAAGGAACTGAAGCTCCCAATAGTGGCGCTTTATGTAGCAGTCATGAATTAGGTAAATATGCCTGTGTTTGTTGTGACACCCTATTGTTTGATTCAAGTATAAAGTTTGAATCTGGTTCTGGGTGGCCTAGTTTTACTGCACCTATAAAAGAAAATGCTATTCATTATACCAAAGATGAATCTTACGGAATGGTTCGTGTTGAAGTAACATGTAACACTTGTGAATCACATTTGGGACATGTATTTCCTGATGGCCCAGAACCTAGTGGATTGCGCTATTGCGTTAATTCAGAAAGCATTAAAATAGTAAAAGACCAATCATGAAAGATGGTAAATTAGAGGTAGCAACATTTGGCGGAGGGTGTTTTTGGTGTACAGAAGCAATCTTTCAAGAAATTAATGGGGTCACAAAGGTATTATCAGGCTATAGTGGTGGTACTGTTCCTGGAAAACCTACTTATAGAGAAGTATGTTCAGGATTAACAGGTCATGCTGAAGTAATCCAAGTCAGCTTTGACCCTACTATAATATCATTTAAGAGCATTATGAGTATTTTTATGACCACACATGATCCAACAACACTAAACCGTCAAGGAGCTGACTGTGGTACTGAATACCGTTCAATTATTTTCTATAATGACAATAAGCAGAAAGAAATTATCAAAGAAGTAATAGATGAAGTATCTGAATATTATCCTGATAAAATAGTTACAGAAGTTGTTCCTTATGTTGCTTTTCATGAAGCCGAACTAGCTCATCAAGATTATTATAAAAACAATAAAGGAAACCGATATTGTAGCATTGTTATTGACCCCAAATTGGCCAGACTAAGGAAATATTATTCAAATTAAGTTTAATAAAAATACTTAATCTTATAACTTAAGTAAATACCTTTATCATACTGTAAAACAAAGTACTATAATGAAATTAAATACCGTTAATAATTTTATAAAAGAACTCCCTTCTGATCCGATATTGGAAAATTCAAGAAGGCAAGTGAGTAATGCTTGTTATTCCTATGTGACTCCTAAATTAACTAAAAAACCAACTATAATTCATGCTGCAAATGGAATGGCTCAGGAGTTAGGAGTTACTAAAACGGATCTTGTATCGGAAGATTTTGTACAAGTATTTACGGGAAACAAAATACTAAATAACACGACGCCCTATGCTATGTGTTATGGTGGTCATCAATTTGGTAATTGGGCTGGTCAATTAGGCGATGGTAGAGCTATCAACCTTACTGAAATAGAACATCAAGGAAAAAGATGGACCTTGCAATTAAAAGGAGCAGGAGAAACGCCCTACTCCAGAACCGCTGATGGATTAGCAGTACTACGTTCTTCTGTAAGAGAATATTTATGTAGTGAGGCTATGTTTTATTTAGGTGTTCCTACCACACGCGCCCTATCCTTGTCTTTATCTGGAGATGAAGTATTGAGAGATGTTTTATATGACGGGCATCCAGAATATGAAAAAGGGGCTATTGTATGCCGGGTATCCCCTTCTTTCTTACGTTTTGGAAGCTATGAAATTCTAACATCACGAAGAGATTATGATACTTTAAAAACATTAGTTGATTATACCATAACACAGCACTTTCCTGAAATAATAGCAAGAGATAAAGAAGCTTATTTTACGTTTTTTAAAGAAGTAACCAATCGTACTTTAGAAATGATCATTCATTGGCAACGTGTAGGTTTTGTTCATGGAGTTATGAATACTGATAATATGTCGATCCTTGGATTAACTATTGATTATGGGCCGTACGGCTGGTTAGAGGGGTTTGATTACGATTGGACACCTAATACTACAGACAAACAACATAGGCGATATCGTTTTGGGAATCAACCAAACATTGGTTTATGGAATTTATTGCAATTGGCTAATGCGCTATACCCTTTAATTGATGATGCAACTGCCTTAGAAGAAATATTGAATGAATATAATCAAGACTTTCATCAACAGTATGTAATTATGATGAAGTCAAAACTAGGTTTAACGACTACTAATGATTCTGACAAAGAGCTAATCAAGGAATTGGAGGCCAACTTACATCTTTCAGAAACAGACATGACAATCTTTTTCAGAAACCTAGCTAATTTTACTAAAAATACAATCATTTCAAATAACAACTCATTTTTAGCTCCTGTAAAGGATTCTTTTTATAGTTTTGAGGAAATCTCTGGAGAAATATTAGAACGCTGGAGAAAGTGGTTTATACGCTACATAAACCGATTGCAAGAAGAATCAATCACTGATTCCGATCGAAAAATACAAATGAATAGCTTTAATCCTAAATATGTGCTCCGAAATTACATGTCACAATTAGCTATAGATAAAGCAGATAAAGGGGATTATTCCTTAATTGACGAACTATATACCATGCTAAAAACCCCATATAACGATCAGCCTGAATATGAAAAATGGTTTGCTAAACGCCCTGAATGGGCACGCCATAAGATTGGTTGTTCGATGCTGTCGTGTAGTTCTTAATTGAATAAGCTACGTAATTAGCCTATTTATTTGGAGTAGATATATGTAGTTTTAAAATTTCACAATTTCACCAAGCCCTGCAAACACATAGTTGTCTTTATAATGATTATGAAGTATTTTAAATGCTAAATGTCCTGTGCAATGTGTTGGAGCAACTTTTTTTACTTTATGTTCTTTTTTTAGTCTTTGAGCGAGATTATTTAGTGTTTCCTGATCATACGGCAATAAATGGTAGCCTCCATAAACAAGGGCAATATCGTTTTGAGAATATGATTTCGTATCAATTATTATTTTTTCAATTGTACTGTGGGAACACCCAACTATTAAAACTTCACCATCATCAGTTTTTAATGATAATGATAATTCTTTCAAACCATTCAAGTTTACATTATCCGAACTTTCTTGGTTTCCACCAATGCTAGGATATTTATTAAAATACCCCATATATGGTGAAGTTGTGGCTATTAAGTTAATACCCTGTGCTATTTCAGTATTCTTCTTAATGAATTCGATATTTGCGCCCCAAAACCTTCCCGATTGGTTAAATTTAAAAGACTCAAAATTTCCGTCAAAATATTGCATTTTCTTTTCGAGAGAATAAACAATAGTAGAATCCCTACCTTCTATATTAAAGTTGATATTTGCGCCCCAAAACATATCAAACGGAAAGTAAATTTTAACATTGGGGTTTATTTTAAGTAAATAGTCGAAACCATTTATATGATCAAAGTGCGCATGAGATGCTACTGCAAAATCAATTTTAGTGAGATCAATATTTAAAGTTTTAATATTTTTTTTGAATATATCAGCGTTTGTTCCAGAATCGAATAGTATTGTTTTTCCGTTGTATTTTAAAATACAGGAGAAACCAAAGTCTTTCTCCATGCCCTTTTTGTTTTCTCCAAAGGCATCATAAAGATTTATAACCGTATTGTTTTGTATTTCTGTATAATTCTTTTTTTGTTTGTGAATATGCCCTTCTTTATGGGTATTCTGGTTGCAAGAACAAATAAGGACAATTGCAATTATTGATAAGGCTCTTTTCATTATTTAATAATTATAAACAACAATTTAGTATAATATATTTTACATGAATAAACCACTATGATAAGTATTCACAGTGGTTTATTTGTACTATTTTATGCGTATTGACTTACTGGTTTAATGTTTTGATTTACTTTAAATAGATTATTCGGGTCATACTTCTGTTTGATCTCGACCAATCGATTGTAATTGTGTTTATAACTTGCTTTAATTCTATCTTGTCCTTCATCCATCATAAAGTTTGAGTACGCTCCACCTGATGAATGTGGGTGCAATGCTTCCCAATATGATTTACACCAATCCGTAATTTTCGCAGCGTTTTCTGGGTTTGGATCTACCCCGACAATTACACCAGCATATTTTGCATCTCTATACGCCCAAGGGGTATCTTCATTTCCAACCCTACTGGCAGCACCAGTTATCGGATATAAATGCATTTGTGATAGTGGTGTTGGAATTTTTGATCCGAATTTTAAATGCGCTGCTCTAACCTCTTCTCCTAATTCATTAAAAAAGTCTGCTCTCCAATACCATTGCAGTCCTGGTGGCATCATTCCATCAAACAGTGTTTGTATAGCTGGGTATGGCATTTCACCAACGTGTTCGAATAACGGATTTTTAGCACGAACTGGCGCAAAGAGTTCTTCAAACTTATTGGCATCACCGGTATAGCACCACACAATTCCACAAAATTGCTTATTGTGTAAATGATCTGGAAATGGAGCTCCTGGTATAATCATAGTTGCTATAAAACCGTTAAGGTCATCTGGAGCTTCATGAATAAAACTGTGGTACCACTCCATTATTTCTTCCGTTTTTTCTATTGGCCATAATGTAGGGCCCCCAATCACTGTTCGCACAGGGTGTGCTTGAAACTTGAATGAAGTAACAATACCAAAGTTTCCACCACCACCACGAATCGCCCAAAATAACTCTTTATTTTTATAGGAATTTACCGTTACAAAACTGCCATCTGCTAAAACCATATCAGCTTCAAGAAGATTATCTATAGTAAGGCCGTATTTCTTAGAAAGGTAGCCCACACCACCACCAAGCGTCAATCCTCCAACACCAGTAGTTGAAATTATTCCTGCTGGTACAGCTAAACCAAAAGGATGTGTTGCATGATCCACTTCTCCCCAAAGATTCCCTCCACCTACTCTTACGGTATTGTCGGAGGTATCAACTCTAATAAACTTAATACCCGATAAATCAATTACTAAACCTTCATTACAAAGTCCTAAACCACCACCATTATGTCCTCCTCCTCTTACAGCCACCAACAAATCATTTTCGCTACCAAAATTAACGGCTGCAATTACATCAGCAACATCTACACACATCACAAACATTCCGGGATGTTTATCAATCATTCCGTTGTACACTTTACGAGTCTCATTATAACAGGCATCTTCAGGCATTACTATCTTGCCTCTTAATTTACTTTGGAATGTTTCAATACTAGTTGGATCAAGCTCTTTAATTGTTTTCATGACTATATATAAATTTGATTAATTTCAGATAAATTTAAAGTAGTCAAAAAGGGAGGGTAGCTATTCGAACAAAAAAACCTATTTGAAGTATATAAGTCAAAATATTCCCTAGAAAAGCTTAACCTAAAGTTACTGATTATTTTTGGTTTCAGAATGTTTTTTAGGCAAATTATTATCGACAAGAATAAATTTAAACTCATGCTTATTAGAATAAAGTATATTCAATTAAAATATTAGTATCCCAGCTAAGGGTCTTTCGTTTATGATATTTACCCAAAACAAAACAGCATCATTATACTCGTTATAACAAGTGAAATGATGCTGTGTATATATTTTAGGTGTTTTAATTAATAGTTTTTACAAAACAAACAACTTAAAGTTCTTATTCAAGTAATAACGGTAATAACTCGTAATAAGGATGTTGACTTTAAAAAACTTATTACCCCGTAATCCCTAATTTCTTACGGAAATTGAATTTAATTAATCCCTTCTCTTCTTTTTCTTCCCCCCAGTAGTATTCGTCTCTACAACTGGTTTCTGCTGAGAAGTAATATAACTTGCCAACAATTTTTCAATCAACTCCTCTTTTGTAAGGTGATGAAATACTGTTTTTACTTTATCCTTTAACTCAGGTGATACTTCTCTATTCGGTTTTGTTTTAAAAATCTTCTTCGCCCACAATACTGTATTGTTTTCTTCAATGCTTAAGGCATCGGGTTTCTTAAAGGTTTCAAAATTAATCCCTAATGCTTCTTCAAAATCTGGAATTTGATCTAATTCATCATCTTGAATAACGGTTAATGACAAGCCTTTAGCTCCTGCCCTTGCTGTTCTACCACTACGGTGTACATACGTTTCAAAAGTATCAGGTAAATGATAATTTACAACATAAGATACCTCCTTAACATCTATCCCTCTTGCTGCTAAATCAGTAGCTACTAAAGTATTGATATGTCCTTCTCTAAATTGCTCCATGATTCTATCTCGAATTCCTTGAGATAAACTACCATGCAATGCTCCAGAAGAAAATCGGTTGATTGCTAAGTTTTTGGCCAACTTATTTACAGCAGCTTTAGTTTTACAGAAAATAATACCGCGCTCCCCTTCTTTTGAAGCTAAAAAGTGCATTAACACTTCTAGTTTTTCAATAGGTTCAACAACAACAAACTTATGATCAATCCCTTTATTACCCACCGTTTTCATATCAGCACTCACTTGTGTGACATGTTTTGACATGTAATTTTGAATCAACTGTTTTATGGTTCCCGGTAAAGTAGCTGAAAACAATAGGGTTCTTCTTGTCTTAGGCAAAACTTCTACAATTTTGTCTAAGCCCTCTTTTAAGGAAGTAACCATTTCATCAGCTTCATCTAGTACTAAATAATCTGTAGTTGATAATTTTATTTCTCCTCTTTGAATTAAATCAATTAAACGTCCAGGTGTAGCAACAACAATATGGGTTGTTTCTTTTAATTGTTCTATTTGTGGTTTTATTGGTGTTCCTCCACAAATTGAAACAACTACTACTTCTGGAAGATACTTTTTATAAGCCTCTAAATTACTAACAATTTGTTGACCTAGCTCCCTAGTAGGTACTAATATAACAGCTTGTATAGTAGTTTTGCTGACATCAACCAACTGTAATAAAGGCAATCCAAAAGCAGCTGTTTTACCCGTTCCTGTTTTTGCTAAACCAACAAAATCATCTTTTTGAGTTAATAGTGCTGGAATTGCTTTTTCTTGAATTTCTGTAGGTTCAGAAATATTTAAATCGGATAAGCTTTTTAATAATGCTGGTGAAATTCCTAAATCAGAAAATGATGTTGACATATAGTACGGTAATTAGTTTCGTATTGTTTTTAACTATAAAAAAATCCTATTTAATAAAAAATAGGATTTTTAATTTTTGCAGTTCCTAAGAACTTATATTTTCTTTACTCTAACGGCATTCATTCCTTTCATCCCTTTTTCAAGTTCGTAAGAAACTTTGTCGTTTTCTTTAATTTCGTCAATTAATCCACTAACGTGAACGAAGTATTTTTCTGAATTTTTACTATCGATAATAAATCCAAATCCTTTTGAATCGTCAAAGAATGATACTTTTCCTTCATTTCCAAAACCAGCGTCATCATCTTCTCCAGCTACTTTTTTAGGAATATAAATATCGATGCTTTCTAAATCGATTTCTTCCTTCTTTTTAGTTGGATCTGGCGGAGTATCAGTTAACTGTCCAAATTCATCAACATAAACTAACATATCTTCAAGACTCGTAGGCTTTACGGCATTTGCTTTACGTTCAGCTTTTTTCTTTTCTTTTTCTTCACGTTTTTTTAAACGCTTTTTTTCTTTTTCAATCTTGTTAAATGTCTGTTGCGATTTTGCCATTATTTACTCTTAATTTTGTTTTTTGTATTAAATATTCATGAACTGAAAATGCTTTGTTATGAGCGTTTTATCACTTCAATATACTGCAAATATAGGCTTTCCATTTTAATTTATGTTAAAAACTGTTAAACAAATTATAAACAATGTATTAATTGTAGTCCAACAAATTAGCCTATAAACCTCATTCTTTAAACAAAAAGATGTCTATATAAAGGAACAGGACTGATAAGTATATATATCAAATTGGAGAAGCACAAACACTTTAATACTATGTTTAGGCTTACCCATTTAATTCTCGGAACTAAGCCAGAATGAATCATTTTACAAAAAATCCCTTTCCTTTTAAAGAGAAGGTGGATTATACTTTTGAAAGAAATATAAGACGGAAGGGTAAATAAAACTAATCTTAAACCTGCAATGCTATTCCGAAAACATTCAAAAAAAAGTCAATTCTTATGATTTCCAATCTGTTATCCTACATCACCCCCCTCGAACTAACTGAAAAACATAAATCATTCCAGTGTCGTTTTTCAATGAGAAAGAGTACCTTAAAATTAAAGAATCTGAAATATCTTATTATAATATTGATCTAACTCTTTGTTTCAAATCAGGTAATACATCCGTTACAAACCATTTGTTTTTAGCTTACCATATATTGTTTCTTGGAGAAGGATGTGGAAGAACATAATACTTTGGCAGGTATTCAGTATAATTCTGTACCGTTTCAGTTAAAGTCCTTTTTGCAGTTTCTTTTAAATAATAATCTTGTGCGTACTTACCTATTAACAAAACCAATTGTACATCTTTTAATAATTTCCACAATTGAGGATGCCAAAGAGGTGCACACTCCTTTCTTGGAGGTAAATCACCTGTTTTCCCTTTTCCTGGATAACAAAACCCCATTGGAATAATGGCCACTTTTTCAGTATTATAAAAATCTTCAGAACTAATACCCATCCACTTTCTTAAATTCTCACCGCTTTTATCATCCCACGGAATTCCTGTCCTATGGACGATACTTCCTGGAGCTTGACCAATGATAACTATTTTACTTGTGCTATGGGCGGTAACAATTGGTCGTGGACCAAGTTCTAAATAGTTGGAGCATTCGGTACATTTATAAATACGTGTTAATAGCTTTTCCATAGCGATGTAATATTATTATTTTTTACAAGTCTGAATAAAAAAAATATCAATTAGTTTTGTCAAACTGAGCTTGTTGAAGTCAATATTGATAAACAGTAAACGGACTATTTCAACAAGCTCAATATGACATTCCGATTCACTTTTCAGATGATCTCTTGTTCATTAATAATAGTATAGACGAATCTCAGGATTATCCTTTCATAAATATAGTAAAATTCTGTATTTTGCGTATTCTTACTCACAAGTGAGATTAATTATTCGAGAATTTCCTTGAAGAAAAACAATTTACAATCAATATACATCTATTATAATAGTTGTTCCTGAAACCAATGATACCTTAAATGAAAGTCTGTATTGCCGAAAAGCCAAGTGTTGCCCGTGAAATTGCTACTGTATTGGGAGCAAATACAAAACGTAATGGCTATTTTGAAGGTAATGGCTATTTGGTTACCTATACTTTTGGACATCTTTGCACCTTATTTGAACCCAATGATTATAAACCGTACTGGAAAAGCTGGGATTTAAACAACTTACCCATGCTACCTAGCAAGTTTAAAACTAAGGTGGTGAGTAATGAAGGTATCCAAAAGCAATTCAATATTGTAAAAAGTTTATTTGATAAAGCCACTGTTATCATAAATTGTGGCGATGCTGGGCAAGAAGGAGAATTGATACAACGCTGGGTGATAGATCAAGCTGGATATACCGGACCAATACAACGTTTATGGATATCTTCCTTAACAACAGAGGCTATTAAAGAAGGGTTTAAAAACTTAAAACCTTCAGAAGATTATGATAACTTGTACTATGCAGGCTTCTCAAGAGCAATTGGCGATTGGTTGTTAGGCATGAATGCTACTAGATTGTACACGGTAAAACATGGTGGATATAAGCAAGTATTATCTGTAGGAAGGGTTCAAACCCCTACTTTAGCTATGGTAGTAGCCCGATTTAAAGAGATAGAAGACTTTAAACCACAACCTTACTGGGAATTACAAACACTATATAGAGATACTTTATTCAATTGTGAAGAAGGACGTTTTTTAGAAAAATCAGAAGGAGAATTATTTGCTAATAAAGTACAAGAAAGTGATTTTGAAATAGTTTCTATTACTAAAAAAGCTGGAAAAGAATATGCTCCTAAACTATTTGATTTAACAGGACTTCAAGTGTATTGCAATACGAAATTTGGATTTTCAGCCGATGAAACTTTAAAAATAGTTCAAAAATTATACGAACAAAAAGTAGTTACATACCCAAGGGTAGATACTACATTTTTACCCAATGACGTATATCCTAAAATAGAAGGCATATTAAGAAGCTTAACTAATTATAGCAGTTTAACGCACCCATTAATTGGAAAAAAAATAAAAAAATCCTCAAAAGTATTTAATGATAAAAAAGTAACCGATCACCACGCTATCATTCCTACTGGTGTGCAGAACAATTTGCAGTACAACCAACAACAGGTATATGATATCATTACAAAACGATTTATAGCCGTGTTTTATGACGAATGTAAAGTAGCTAATACCAATGTTATCGGAAAAGCTGATACTGTTACGTTTAAAACTACTGGAAAAGAAATATTAGAAAAAGGATGGCGCCTAGTTTTTGAGCGTCCAAACGCTACTACAAAAAAGGAAACAGGAATTTTGCCTAGTTTTGTTCAAGGAGAAAAAGGACCACACTCCCCTTCTTTTCTTGAAAAAGAAACGAAACCTCCAAAACAATTTACAGAAGCTACTTTATTAAGGGCTATGGAAACTGCGGGGAAACAAGTTGATGATGATGAAGTTCGGGAACTGATGAAAGAAAATGGTATTGGACGACCATCTACGCGTGCAAATATTATTGAAACATTGTTCCGACGTAAATATATTGAACGAAATAAAAAACAAGTACTGCCTACTTCTACCGGTATTCAATTAATAGATACTATACAAAACAAGCTTTTAAAGTCTGCTGAAATGACTGGTTTATGGGAAAAGCAATTGAAAGAAATTGAAAAAGGTAATTATAATGCAGGATCCTTTATCAATAACATGAAGCAAATGGTTGATCAGTTGGTATATGAAGTACGGTCAGAAAGTACCAGAGCGAATATTTCATCTGCTACTACAGCCAATACTAAAAGAACTAAGAAGAAAATAACTAAAAATAGCACTACTGATATATCAGAAATCGATTGTCCAAAATGCAAGCAAGGAAAAATATTAAAAGGTTCCTCCGCTTTTGGATGTAGTGCATATAAAAACGGATGTACCTTTAAAGCTCCATTCAGTTTCTTAGACAAGAAAATATCCGAAAAACAATTAGTAAGATTACTAACTAAAGGAACTACAGTAAACCTAAAAGGGTTCAAAAAAGAACAAAGAACAACTGAAGGTATTATTACCTTTAATGAACATTTTGAATATCTATTGGAAGAAAAAAAGAAAGCAACCACTCCTGATATTTTAACTTGTCCAAAATGTAAAAAAGGCACTGTTATTAAAGGGAATACCGCCTACGGATGTAGTAATTATACAACTGGATGTGATTTTAAATACCTGTTTTCAAGTATCAAAGAGCAAGCCGGAAACAAGCCCCTAACTAAGGAATTGGTGTATCAAATATTGAATAGTAGATGATAAAAATGTCCTCTATAAGACAGACCTTAAAATACAGCGCAAGTAGCGTTGGCAACTTAAAAGCTGTTTGAGTTCGATAGAACGAGTTCTTTTAATTTAGCTTCAAGGATGAAATTTTATGCGTGCAGGATTATGAAGACTAGATTTTTTTGCTTCTTTTTTTATCAATGAAAAAAAGAAAAGAGGTAATACACAAATAGTATTTGTTTTCGTGGCATAACAAAAAATCACGATAGCTATCGGGAGTATCGAGAAGTCGTATAATACCATTAAAAAACAATTAGTAAAAATAGCATACAAATGGAAACCACTAACGAAACAACCACTCATAATCACTACGCCATTTGCAAGCCTTATGGTTTTTTGAGTCAGTTTGTAACTAATGAATTGAAAAAAAAAAAACATCATAAACTACTCGGAGAATTGGCGGATTTCCCAGAAGGAACTATGGCTATAGGCCGACTGGATAGAGATTCTGAAGGATTGTTATTATTAACTACTGATGGTAAAAAGAGCTATTTTATACTCAGTAGTAAAGTTGAAAAGGAGTATTATGCACAAGTAGACGGTATCATTACTGATGAAGCTATTAATCAATTAAAACAAGGAGTAACTATAACTGTAGAAAATGAAGCATATCTCACAAAACCTTGTAAAGTCAGTACACTTGATAAAGATTCGCTACAATTACCAATACGAGCAAAGAAAATAAGAGACGACAGGCATGGACCAACCAGTTGGGTATCGATTACGTTACGAGAAGGGAAATTCCGACAAGTACGTAAAATGACAGCTGTAGCAGGATTCCCTACCCTACGATTGGTACGTGCTAGGATAGGAAAAATTCATTTACACAATATGCAAGCCGGTGATGTCATTCAATTAGATGATAATTTTGAAATATAATGTTCGAAAAATCATATTTTCAATTAATTTTGTAGCCTATAAATTTACCTTTATGCAACCATCAGAACATCAATCACAATTACTTCCAACCCTAAAAAAATACTTTGGGTATGACAGTTTTCGCGCAGAACAGCAAGAAATTATTGAATCGGTGCTTGCAAAAAATGATAATTTAGTTATTATGCCAACAGGTGGGGGGAAATCTATCTGTTTTCAATTGCCAGCCTTGTTATTTAAAGGAGTCACACTAGTTGTATCTCCATTAATAGCGTTGATGAAAGACCAAGTAGATGGATTAACCGCAAACGGAATTAATGCAGCCTATTTTAACAGCAGTCAAGACAGTAATGAGCAGCAACAGATATTTGAGGATATTCATCATTCAAAAATTAAACTCTTATATGTTGCTCCTGAAAGTTTGTCCTTATTAGAGCATATCATTAACGAAAAATATATTAGTTGCATCGCTATAGATGAAGCGCATTGTATATCGTCTTGGGGACATGATTTCCGACCATCATATCAACAATTAGGTTTTTTAAAAGGAAAACTGCCAAATACACCAATTATAGCTTTAACGGCAACTGCTGATAAAGCTACTCGTGAAGATATTATACAACAATTACGTATTCCACATGCCCAGCAATCAGTATCTTCTTTTGATAGAAAAAACATTGAACTTGAGGTACGACCAGCTAATGATCGTGTTTCTCAAATTATAAAATTTATCCGAAGTAAACCTAATGAAGCTGGTATTGTATACTGTTTAAGCCGAAAATCTACGGAACAATTAGCCGAAAAACTACAATTAAACGGTATTAAAGCGGCTACTTATCACGCAGGATTAACTTTTGAAAAAAGGAATAAAGCACAAGAAGATTTTATTTTTGATAAAACCCAAGTAGTTTGCGCTACTGTAGCCTTTGGTATGGGGATTGACAAATCCAATGTACGATGGGTAATACATTATAATATGCCTAAAAATATAGAGGGTTATTATCAAGAAATTGGACGTTCAGGTAGAGATGGTTTGCAGGCTAATGCACTACTTTTTCATAGTTATGCTGATGTAATACAATTACGAAAATTTGCTGAGGGAGCTAGTAATTTTGAAGTTCAAGTAGCTAAACTGGAACGTATGAAGCAATTTTCAGAAGCAACTACTTGCAGAAGAAAAATACTATTGAGTTATTTTGGCGAATTACTTTCTGAAAATTGTGGCAATTGTGATGTCTGTAAAAATCCACCAGAATTTTTTAATGGAACAGTTATCGCACAAAAAGCTCTTTCTACAATCACTAGATTGAATCAGTCAGAAGCAACAGGTATTATTATAGATGTATTAAGAGGTGCTAAAAATGCAACTATAGTAGATAAAAAATACGACACCCTTAAAACCCATGGTATCGGTAATGATATTTCCTGGAAAGATTGGCAGCATTATTTAATACAGTTGATTAATCAAGGGTATTGCGAAATTGCTTTTCATAAAAACAATGCCTTACAACTGACTGATTTTTCTAAAAAAGTATTATTTGAAAAAGAATTGGTAAAACTTACCAAGCCGGTTGCCATTACTGAAAAAGCTTCGAAAAAGAGAGCGTCTAAAAAACCGGTATCCAATACCTTGTTCGAACGCTTACGCAAACTACGACATACGATTGCTTTGGAGGAAGATATACCTGCATACTTGGTATTTAACGATGCTACTTTAAAAGAAATGGAACAGGACAGACCAATGTCTGATCAAGAGTTTTTAAGTATTAGTGGTGTAGGGCAACGAAAATTAGATGTTTATGGTGCTTCCTTTATATCAGAAATTGTTTCGTTTACAAATGAGAAAAAAGTAACCAAAAAAAAGGGCAATACGCATAATGCAACCTATGAATTATACCAAGAAGGATTGAGTATTGATGAGATTGCTGAAAAAAGAAAATTATCGCCTACAACAATATTTTCTCACATAGCAAAGCTCTATACAGATGGAAAAAAAATTAACATCTATGAATTAGTAAGTAAAAATGAAGTTGAAGAAGTAAAAAAAGCTAAAAAAGAATTAGACAGTCCAAATGCGTTAAAACCTTATTTTGAACACTTTAATGAGCAGTTAGATTATTTTAAAATAAGACTGGCATTAAGTGTAATTGAAAATGAAGGCTAACTTTTAATCATTCATGTACTCCTGCCATTGTACCAAAATATATTTAGGTATTCCGTTATCACTCTTTTCTAAAAATCCATATTCATAGCAAAATAGATATACCTCCCCTTTTTTATTTTTCCAATAGTGCGTAAAATATTTCGGATTGAAACCTTCTTCAAATAGCGTTGCTTTTCTAACATAAGCTTTACCTGCTTTATTATATAGCTTTAATAATCTTCTATTGAGTTTTAGTTGATGATCTATTCTTATAAATAAATTACCCTTATCATCCCTACTTTTTTCATAGTGGTAGCTTGATTTACAATAGGGTGTACAGAATTTTTTATCAATTCTTCCTGTCACTTGTTCGTTACAATATGGGCACTTTTTCATATTCGTATATTACACGTATAACTAACGTCTAATGTACGCTAATATTTTGGTTTTAAACAATCTAAGTTCTAATTTTATAAATATGAAAACTCCAACACAACAAGTAGTAACTATAAAACATCTTTTTATAAATAAGCAGAAACAAATTGGCTTACAGTTTTATCCGAGTAAAATAGTACAAAATATTATAAAAGGATTACCAGGTGTAAAGTGGAGTAAAGAGTTTAATATGGCGTATATATTGAATACGAAACAAAACTTAGATATAATATTTGATGATTTTAGAGGGTTAGCTTGGGTGAATTCTGGACATTTTTTTCACCAAAAAAGTAATTCCAGAAGTAATGAAACGGTATCATTAACAAGTTATCGAAAAAGGAATCTATCTCCTGGATATAGAATTTGCCCTGAAATATACCTTCAAAAGCTAGAACTAAAACAATATTCATTAAATACATCAAAATCATACATCCGATTATTTGAAGCGTTTATAAATTTTTTTAAAGATTGGGAGTTGCTACAAATTGATGAAGAACAAATAAGAATGTACTTACAATCATTGGTTCAACAAGGGAGATCACAGTCCTATATTAATCAAATAATTAGTAGTATAAAATTTTATTATGAAGTAGTATTAGAAATGCCTAATAGATTTTATAGTATTGAACGTCCGATTAGAAAAGAAGGTTTACCAAAAGTAATTAGCCTAGAAGAAGTTTCACTAATAATTAGCAACACAAATAATATTAAACATAAATGTATTATAAGCCTACTATATTCAGCAGGGTTACGACGAGGTGAATTGCTTAGCCTTAAATTAGGAGATATTGATAGTAAGCGTATGGTAATTAACATCCATAAAGGAAAAGGTGGAAAAGATAGGATTACTATTTTAAGTGAATCTGTATTAAAAATATTAAGATTTTATTTTAAAGTATGGAGGCCAAAAACATATTTATTTGAAGGTATGAAAGGTAGACAATATTCCGCTTCTAGTATTTCCAAAATTCTCTCTAATGCTTGCATTAAAGCAAATATCAGAAAAAAGGTCACACCACACATGCTTCGCCATAGTTTTGCAACACATTTATTAGAAACTGGCACTGATATTAGATTTATTCAAACCTTGTTGGGGCATAGTAGCACAAAAACAACAGAAATTTACACTCAGGTTGCTATTAATAACATAAAAACCATTCAGAGTCCAATTGAATTATTAAATTTGGATTAAAATATATGTTGGATATATCCCACTAAGGCTACATATCCAATTGTTGCCAGTAATTAACCAAATCATGAAATACATTTTAAGTCTTCTTACAATTTGTATGTTTATTAGCTGTAAATCTGATTTAACCAATAACAAATCTGATTTTAAAAACACATCATTAACTGGTACTTGGCGTTTTAAGTCATCAACGGATAATTATGTAAAAGACCACCGCATTATCATTTTAGAAGACAGTACTTATTACAAGTTCTCAATAACTGATGGTGGTGGATTAATAGGAAAAGGTCACCTTTCAAAAATGGATTCATTAATCGATGAACGTGAATTTAGATATGGTGTAAAAAAAATAGACACTAATAAAATTGAGATTGAGAATCATCATAGTTTTTTTGGTGATTTTTCTAACACTTACAGAAAAACTCATTATGGGAATCATCACGATGAATTAAATGAATATTTAAAAATTGATTCGATTCGAAGCAAAGCTATTGGTTGGTGGAAGTTAACAAAATCAGAACTACCAATCAAGCTCATTAATTATTCTGGACGATATAATAAATTTAGTCTCCAAATAAAAAATGACGGAACAGCAACTTTCTATTTAGAAAATTATTTAGACTCCATCGTTAATTACGGCTATCGAATGAGAGAAAACGGGATTGACTTTGGACGTGGAGATGTTATGGGTGGCGGAACTAAACTGTTTTTTGAATCAGATACTATTATGAAAATGTTAATGACTAAAAGGAGTATGGATACATTAGAATTAAAAAAAGTATATAAGCTAAATTAAAAACTACTGGCAACAACACCTATAAATAATACGGGTTTCGGTGCTTAATCCGAGAAGTAATTCTATCTTTACTTAATCGCCAAATCTTTTAATTTGGCCTTTTAAAACGACAAAATTAAACACAAAATATAAAAGCTAATGGCTTGTGCCGACACGAAAATCCGTGGATTTTCTGCCCCGCACTATTCATAGCGAAACGTTGTGCATAATAAGAAAAATGAAAATCCAGACGGAAAATAAAATCAAAGAATTAATCGGATTTCAGTTTACACAATCGACTCGGAGTTCAGATATGGAATGCCTAAAATTTGGATTTAAAACAAATAACAAAAATAAAAACATTGGTGAATTCGGACTTCATATTCAAACTGGTTGGAGAATAATTAAAGAACAAAATATTTTAGTTGGTAGTAATGACTTATTTGAACCAGACTCTGAAAACCAATCTGAAACGGATTTTGATTACGAGAATGGAAACCTGAGAGACGAAAAATTAAAAAGTATAATTGAATCAAACGATTTAATTGTGTCTAAAATATTCACAGATGGACTTGGTGGATTAAATATTGAGTTTGCTGACAAAACAGAATTGCAAATAATCCCATTGAACTCAAACGTATCCGAATATAATGAATCTTGGAGATTGATTGACAACAGAGGTTTGAAACCCCAACATATCGTAGCTAGAATTGACGGAATCGAAATTGAATAAAAATACTATGCACAACAACACCTATAAATAATACGGATTTCGGTCTTTAAAATATAAAGCTTGTGTATATTTACATTTATCGCCAAATCTTTTAATTTGGCTTTTTTAAAACGACAAAATTAAAATCAAAACAAAAAGCTCATGGCTTGTGCCGACACGAAAATCCGCGGATTTTCTGCCCCGTACTATTCATAGGTACTGTGTCAAAAAACAAGCTTTTTATATAAAAATTTAGGAAGTCACTAATTCATTTTTATGACTATCCTGTGCGGTAAGAACTTGTTTTCTTGCCGCTTTTTTTATTTCAAAGTCTCCATCGTAATAACACTCACTTTTCCATAAACTATACATTAAAAC
>Ga0209291_1001063_pt1 | contig 25230 bp, 22 predicted proteins | sample GOMGulsemesocosm_FD_184633 | JGI IMG/M metagenome (GOLD analysis project Ga0209291, IMG submission 184633) | Methane-oxidizing microbial communities from mesocosms in the Gulf of Mexico - GOM9B Gulf of Mexico (SPAdes) (version 2) | ecosystem: Environmental > Aquatic > Marine > Cold seeps...
CATCATGACGACCAACATAAAGTGTCTGTTTGACAATTTCGATACTTTTTGCCGACTTTTGGGTGAGTTGTATCAACGAACTATTTTTAAATCCTTGCTTAAATACTCCATTTTCCGTAGCAAAATAAACGTTTGAACCTTTACTTTTTATATCTAATATTTGCATGCCTGCTGATTCAGGGTAAGGAGTTACCTGATAATCATCGAATGCTAAGCTATAAAACCCAAACCCCTGAGTTCCTACCCATACTTTATCGTCATCGCAAGCGAGGCTAGTCACATTATCAACAAGAATGGCTTTATTAAACTGAGAAAGAAAAGAGGTGAAAATCCCTGAGTGGTAGTTATAAACAGTTAATCCAGTGCTGGTACCAATCCATAAGTTTTGATCGCCGTCATCACATAACGCGGTAATAAAGTTACCTGCGAGTTTATCTTTTTGGGAAGGTGTTGCTTTATAGTGTTTGAACTCGTAACCGTCATAGCGATTCAATCCGCCTTGCGTACCAACCCAAATAAAGCCAAGCTGGTCTTGTGCCATTGCCTGCACCGTTACCTGACTAAGTCCGTCACTCTTAGAGTAATTCGTCATTGGCTGGTTAATATCATTAAAAACAGGTTCTACAAGTGCTTTAGTTGCATATGCAAAACTAGAGATATTGATAAAGAATAATAAAAGTAAAACAAAAAACTTCAACAAACACCGCCAGATAACATGTACTATATTTAATAATAGCTTAAATATAGTACATGTTAGACGAAAGGCGCACAGTGGTTGCTACTCTATTTTATTTAGATAAAAATCACTGTGAATATTCCTAATATATTAAAAAGGCTCCGAGATTCCCCTTGGAGCCAAATAAGAAAATGAATGTAAAGGTGATTGATTTACATTTAAAGTTTTACCGCATTAATTTCAGCATCATCATTATCAAGAGCTAACTTATAGCCAAATGAGACATGGTGATAACGAGCGCTTGAGTAATCGTCGTGTATCGCAAAACCAAAGTTGTATACTTTGCCTACATCAATACTAATATCGCCAGCATTGTCTGATTTAAGCTTACGTTTGATAGTGACTGACCAAGTACCATTTTTCAATGAAGCTTCAACTGTCGCCCCTTGTCCACTGTGCATATCACGCTCGGCTAATAATTGCCCATCTTCAACTTCTTTGCTGCCTGATTTATAACGAACAATATCCATATACTTGCTTTCAGCTACAGCGGCATCAATATCGCCCTGAGCTTTTAACTTGTCCCAACCACCAAGCGATTTACCGCCTCGACCTTTTAGTTCAAGTTTAGTCCGAGACTCTTTCAAGTATTTGGTAATACCTGAGTTTAAGTTCAAACGTTTGGCGATGTCTGAGCCCACAAGCGCTTCTTTTTCTGGCGCATATGGCATTGAGTTAGCATCCGCATGACATGATGCCCAGCACCCAGCACGGTCAGCATATTCAACATCATCTGTGGCAAGCATAAATGCTAATTTCATTGGATTTTCGGGATCCATTCTCCCGCCATCTACAAAGGGGACAGGTGCATGTTCGCCCTCAGACCAGCTAAATCTCAAGTATAAATTTTTACTGTCATGGCTAGCATCAATCGTTACCGGGAAACTACCTCGTTTACCTGGAATGACGTTTGGTTCAAGCTTCTTATCACTTTCACCTGACACAATATTCTGACCTATATCTGCAATTTCTTCACCGTGACAATCAATACAACGATCACCTTTGGTAAAGGCCCGTTTTCCGCCATGTCTTCTGCCCAATATCCATTCTAATGAAGCGGTACCTGGGTAAAATACACTTATGTCAGTAGATTTTGCTTTCGACCAATCGATATTAATGCTGCCTGCAGAACTCGCTGTTGCAGCTCTATCACTTGTTGCTGATTTTTCTACAGAACCTGCAGCTGCTAACGCTTGTTTTACTGCTTTTTCAATTTTTTCATCGATTTTGTTTTTTGCAGCAAGTTTTTCTGCTTTTAATTCTGCGGCCGCTTTCGCTTCTTTCGCTTCAACTCGTGCTAAACCATCAAGATATAGTTGTGGTACTTCACGGATATATTCAGGGTTTGGCGCTTCAATTGCTTCTAATGCTTCATCAGACAATTGGTCTCTCACGCCGTGATGAGCAATACCTTTATGACAATCGATACAGGTTTGCCCTGTTTCAAAAGCATTTAAATGTTGCTTACGGGCACGAGGTTTTTGATATTCTGGGTTCATCGATTCAAAGTTATGACAGTTACGACATTCACGTGAATCAGTAGTTTTCATCGCTTTCCAAACACTTTGTGCCAGCTCAAAACGATGTTCATTGAATTTTTCTTTTGTGTCTAATTTACCAGTTAACCAAGAGAAAACTTCTTTAGAAGCTTGGATTTTACGAACCACTTTGTGGATCCAAGGTCTTGGTACATGGCAGTCAGGACAACCCGCTCTTACCCCTGTTCTATTTGAGAAATGTATGGTTGGTTTATATTCCTGATAAACGTTGTCTTCCATTTCGTGACAACCGATACAGAATTCGGTGGTATTCGTTGCTTCCATCGCAGTGTTGAAACCGCCCCAGAAAACAATACCGACAACAAAAAAGAGCACTGCTCCGGCTACCGTTGTACCAAGTATTAGTCGACGAGACCAAAAGCTAGGTTTATTTATTGTGTTATTTACCATAATTAACTCGTAAAGAATAAGCGAAATAAGATGAAAAGCGCGAGTACAGAAATTACCGTACTCGCATTATCAGTCGAATGACTAATTACGTTTTGTGGTTCATGCGGTTGTGCACGTTAAACTTGCCTGTAGGCGTTGTTAAGCCTTTAATACGGTGAGTCTCTTTAAGTGTTTTTGCGTCATAAATTACAATTTCACCCGTTGGGTTTCTAGCATCTTTACGATTCCAAACAGAAACCCAAACCTCACTACCGTCATCGTTGAATTCCATGTGTAATGCCGCTTTACCTGGCTCTGTTGTTACACGGATAGTCTTAACGATTTCATGGGTATCTTTATCAAATACTTGCACTGACTGCTGAACTTCTGGCTCAGGATGTTTAAGTTGGTCAGCCCACACATATTGTGAAGTTTCATGGGTACGAATGAATGCACCCGCACCATCAGTTTCTACTTCATAACAAAGTTTCCACGCTTTATCTGGGTGACCCATAGGATCGTTACCCCAAACAGACACTAAACCAATACCTAAGTGTGTTGTGCCGCCAACAGGACCACACTCTTTATCAATCCAGTTAGCACCAGGTCCAGGATGTGGTAAAGCATCAACTTCGATCATTGCCTCTAACTTACGTTCAGTTGTATCAACAACAACCATTTTGTTTGATGCATTAGCAGCAATTTGGAAGTATCGACCAGATGGATCGAAGAAACCGTCGTGTAAAAATTCTGCAGAAGCAATACTGGTAATGGTTAAGTTATCTAAGTCGGTATAATCCACTTGTAACATTTGACCAGTTTCTTTAACCGCAACGATAAATGAAGACGTTAACGGCGAAGTATAAATAGCCGCTACACGTGCTTCATTGATGAATTCACCTTTAGTATTGTAACCACGGGTAGAGACAACCTTAAGCGGGTTCAAGGTTACAGCATCCATAATAACGAAATGTGCAGGCCAGTAACCGCCAGCAATTACGTATTTTCCGTCACCAGAAACAGCGATATCGCGAGCGTCATAAGCCATTTTAGTTTCAGCAACTAACATTTTGTCAGGTGTTTGCCACAAATCGATTTTATTAACTTTACCGTCACGACCTATGGTGTACCAAAAACGCCCCACATCTTTTGCATGATCAACTTTATGATGCTCAGTGCCTTTAATTACATGTACAGCGTAGCCAGTATCTAGATGCGCGATGATTTTCTTAGTATCGCCATCAATAATTGCAGCAGTACCTGCGTCACGTTCGATAACAACAAAGAAATTTTTCCAATTTAAACCATGCATTGGTTTATTTGGGTAATCTTTTGGAGCCACATATTCTTTAGTGTGTGAGCGCATTTGCTCTAAAGACATTTCTGGTGGAACTGGTGGCTCCATTTGAATGAAAGTTGCCATATTTGAAATTTCTTGTTTGCTAAACAAGTCATCAAAGTTGTTCATGCCGCCCTCAGTCCCTAAAGAAATTATTTTTTCTAAACGCTTTTGACCTTTTTTCATTGTGCTCTTAGGCTCTAAGTTTTTACCTGTAGCCCCTTTGCGCAAAGTACCGTGACAACCGGCACAACGCTGAAAGTATTGTAGTTTTGCTTTCTCATAATCAGCTTCTGCTAAAGTAGGCTCTGTTGCAGATACAGACATACTAAGGCCAGTTGTAGCCAGTCCAATAGCTAACCCAAGTGCTGAAAGTCCATACTTAAATGTTTTCATCGATTATTCTCCAGATATTAATACGAGCTTCATGTTTTAGATAAGTGATTAGTGTTCATTCATCTAGCTTTCTTTTTATTAATATTTCCATTATCAGCTTTAACGACAAAGCAATTAGCAGAACCATTAATAAACAAAATCGTCGTTGTAAATGTTCTGGGCTAAGCACTTCATTTTGGTATTACCTTCAAAAAAGTAAGTTGAAAATCAATTCAAGTAAAAGGGCTAGTCCAGTAAACAAATGTAACTATTCATTACTTGAGGAATAAATAACCTGATTCAGATCAAGTTTTAAAAGTTTTAAAAAGGAATGAAATTGCAATTTGATCGAGGTCAATAAATGAAGCGTTTTTAAAAGACTTAGCTAATTTTCGTATTAGAATCACGATAGAAACCTAGCACTTAACCACATAAACTCTATGGGTATCACTTATGAATAACCGCAGTAAATCTTTAATATATGCCGCCATTATTGGCTTAATCATTGTTGCCATTTTTTTAGGATTTTTATCGAGTATTACTAATCCAATTTCTTGGATATTAATTGCCGTATTGGCACTGGTGCCAATGGTTTATAAAAAAACCACTCAAGGTAATCAAATGTTATGGAAAGAAGAATATAGCGTCGGGATTGAAAGCTTAGATAACGACCACAAAAAACTGATCAACCTACTCAATCAGTTCACTACCGCATACGATTATGCAATGAGCGAAGCTTTCGAACGTGAAGCGCTTAATGATTTGATTGCTTATACCAAGTATCACTTTGACCGCGAAGAACAGTTATTAGATACCCATAATTTTATCGGTATTGAAGCACATAAAAGTCAGCATAGAGCGATGATTACTCAAGTAGAAAGTTTCGTGACTTTATATGATGAAAAAGGGCATGACGCGTTAGCCCAAGTAAGTGGTTTTCTACAACAGTGGTTGATTAATCATATTAATGGCACTGATAAAGAATACACACAATGCTTAACTGAACACGGCGTAAAATAAAGAGGAACTCTATTTTTTAAAGCCACATCAGTGGCTTTTTTAATGCCTTAAAATCAATAAAATTAAAACTTTACTATTAGCTGATTTAAATCAAAAAACAGCAGGCAAGGTTTGCTAAAGCATGATCCTCGACAATAAACCCCCTACAGATCTCATGATATTGTTTAACCACTTTTAAAATACAACGGTAAATAAAGGATCAGGAAAATATGAATAAATTAACCCTGTTAATTTTTCTCGCTGTTCTCTCGACTCAAGCATCCGTTTTGTTTTCTGTTACACATGCTAAAGGACCTGATTCAGTCAAAGTGCTTACAGAAGTACGTAAAGAACAACTTATTCATATGGTTAAACAAGACTGCGGTTCGTGCCACGGCATGAGTTTAAAAGGCGGTTTAGGTCCAACCTTATTACCTGAAGACGTGAAAGACAAACCCTTACTATTTTTACAAAACACTATCTTATATGGCCGGTCTGGCACAGCAATGCCGCCATGGAAAATAATTTTAACCGAACAAGAAGTCTTGTGGATAAGCCAAGGGTTACAACGAGGTACTTTCATTAAAAAGAATGGTGCTAACAAACAAAATAATGAACAAATAGCTCAAGGAAACGATCATGAAAAATAATACTATTTTCAACTTTGCTACATTTAGCTTAAAAGTTACTATTAGCAGTTTATTAATCGTTACACTGGCTTCTTGCAGTCAACAGTTTTCACAAGAAAAACCTCCTGAATTATCAGCTAAAATATCAAAGGTACAATCAACAAAATTACGTGCCACCGGTGATATGGGCGTAATAATTGAACGCGCTACCGGACAAGTAAAAATAATTAATCATAGTGATAAAGCAGCGCTGGCAGAAATTAGCGGCTTAGGAGATTTGTCGCACGCTTCTATCGTTTTCTCTCGTGACCAACGCTACGCTTTTGTTTTTGGTCGCGATGGCGGTTTAACAAAAATTGATATTTTAAAAGACAAAGTAGCCAAGCGCGTTATTCAATCGGGTAATAGTATTGGTGGGGCGATTAGCCAAGATGGGAAACTTGTTGCTGTATCAAACTATACACCCGGTGGCGTTAAAGTATTCAACACTGAAACCCTAGAATTAGTTGCCAATATCGAAGCAACCGTAGTGCCGAGTAAAGGCATGACTAAATCCGGTAAGCCTTATCGTTCAAAAGTGGTCGGTTTAGTAGATGCCCCCAATAACAAATTCATTTTCAGTTTATTTGATACCCATGAAATTTGGATTGCTGACTTTTCCGCAGGATCAGCCAAAGACGATATAAAAATAACTAAATTTACCGACATAGGTTCATTCCCATACGATGCATTAATCAGTCCTGACGGTCGTTACTACATTGCCGGATTATTTGGTGAAGACGGCATGGCGCTTGTTGATTTATGGCATGTTGAAAAAGGCGTTAAACGCATATTAGATGGCTATGGCAAAGGTGAGAAAAAACTACCTGTTTATAAAATGCCACACCTTGAAGGTTGGGCAATGGCGGGGGATTACGCTTTTGTTCCAGCAGTTGGCCAGCATAAAGTCTTAGTTGTTAGTACCAAAACATGGCAACACGTCGCTGAAATACCTGCGCATAGCCAACCTATTTTTGTCATGGCACAACCTGATAATCGTCAAATTTGGGTGAATTTCGCTTTCCCTGATAACAACACGATTCAAATTTTTAATACCGAAACGTTTGAGCTCGTTAAAACGTTAACACCGGGCCCTGCAGTTTTGCATATGGAGTTTACTCCTCGTGGTGAGCACGTTTGGCTGTCAGTGCGCGATAGTAACGAAGTACAGGTTTACGATACTCAAACACAAACATTGCTAAAAACATTATCAATGAAAAGTCCAAGCGGCATCTTCTTTACTAATCGCGCCCATCAAATAGGGCTTTAATGATGTTAACGAAACAAAGTTCAAATACGATGAAGCTATCAGGCTTACAACAAGCGATTATTAATAATTTTCAGAAAGAATTTCCGCTTTGTGCTCAGCCTTATCAAGCGATTGCACAACTACTTAATAGTACGGAGCAGCAGGTACTATTAGCGATAGAAGATTTAAACCAACTAGAAATATTATCTCGTATTGGCCCGGTATTTGACCATAAAAAAGCAGGGGCGAGCACTTTAGCTGCCATTGCAGTGCCATCAGAAAATATCGACAAAATCGCAGCTATCGTCAATCAATTTGAACAAGTGAATCATAATTATGCTCGTGAAGCCTATTCCATGGAACAAAAGTACAACTTATGGTTTGTGGTTACGGCAAGCGATCCAATGGCGTTAGCTGAAACATTGCAAGAGATTGAATTACTTACCGGTTTACCAATTTTAGTATTACCTATGGAAGCGTCTTATCATATTGATTTAGGCTTTAAGATAAACTTCCCTAATGACAAGTTAAACCCAGTAGCAAAGAAAATTATTAATAACGTAAAAACACCATCAGCGACAATCAATAACGCCGAATATCTCAAGCAGTCCCAACAAGTATTGCTGCGCGCCATGATAGAAAAAGGCTTACCAACAACCAGCAAACCTTTTGAGAAAATAGCGAAAAACCTTAATACAACGCCCACTCAAATAATTAACCAAATTGAGCAATGGCAAAACAGCGGCTTAATTCGTCGTTTCGGCTTAGTCGTTAAACACCGTAAACTAGGTTTTAACGCCAATGCCATGGTGGTGTGGAATATTCCTGACGAGCTGGTCGATATGATCGCCGGCCAATTATCAATCTTTGATGAAGTTTCGTTATGTTACCGCCGTCCTCGTCGTTTACCAGACTGGCATTACAATCTTTTTTGTATGATCCACGGTACCGACCGTCGGGTGGTTTTAGCGCAAATAGCTAAAATAACCCAGCAAATTATTCATGAGAATAGCCAGCTGTGGCACTCAGCTAAAGACTTACAGCAAGATATTCTCTTTAGTAGCAAAGCTTATAAACAACATGGTGCTCGCTACAGCAAACAGAAAACTAAACAAGAGCCAGCAGCAAAAACAGCACTGGCTGAAAAGGAACGTTCACATGGATAAATCTAGCACTACAGTAATGGCAGAGTTGTCGCTACTTGATAAAGGACTGATTAACTTATTGCAACATGGCTTGCCTATATGTGAAAGACCCTTTCACCAAATAGCACAAGAACTTGATAGCACTGAAGATGTCGTGATTGAGCATTTGAATCAATTACTTGAAAGTAAAGTTTTGTCTCGCTTTGGGCCGATGTTCGACGCCGCTTGTTTAGGTGGTGCATTTACGCTTGCCGCACTTAGCGTGCCCGATGAAAACTTCGAAAAAGTGACAGAGCAGATCAATAGCTTTGAACAAATAGCCCATAACTACCGTCGAGACCATGCCTATAACATGTGGTTTGTTGTCGCTTGTGAATCACAAAAGGAAATTGAACAGGTGATAAAAAAAATTGAAGAAAAGACGAATTTACCCGTATTAAATACACCAAAATTGGAGGAATTCTATGTCGGTCTCTACCTCCCAGTCTGATGCCCTAACTCCATTAGAAAGACAATATATTTTACTCACTCAAAATGGTTTACCCATTGTTGCCAACCCCTATCATTGGGTGGCAGAGCAACTGGAAATTAGCATCGAGCAGGTTTTAGCATTAACTAAAGACTTTAAAGAACGCGGCATTATACGCCGCATTGCCGCTGTACCTAATCATTATAAATTAGGTTACACATTCAATGGTATGACGGTATGGGATATTGAGGATGAACTAGCATCAAAGTTTGGTAACGCTGTAGGTAAGCTCCCTTTTGTCAGTCATTGTTATTTACGTCCTCGCCATTTACCTCACTGGAATTACAATTTATTTGCCATGGTGCACGGTAAAACGCCAGAAGAAATTCAGCACTATCGAAGCCAGATCAAAGAACTGTTGGAAGAGGTATTAGTGATACGCAAAAGTGATGATGCAAGTCAAAGTATCCATACTCAGAGTAATGATATGTTAACAAGCACACAAATACTGAAAAAAACGGGCTTGCGTTTAAAGCGTAAAACAGCCTGATTTTACTGACGTAAGTTAACGCAAACTAAGAAAGGCAAAGCATTATGTTTAGAATTTCACAGTTACTCAAAACATTTCATGATGATATTCCCGCACCATCGCCCAAAGAAATGGCTAGAAAAATGCCTGGTCCTGTGGTTATTTGGAACTTAATTCGCCGCTGTAATTTACAATGTAAACATTGCTACTCAACGTCCTTAGATATTGATTTTAAAGATGAACTAACAACAGAACAAATTAAGGCAACCATTGACGATCTAAAAGTTGCTCAGGTTCCTGTACTTATTCTTTCTGGTGGTGAACCTTTATTACGCCCTGACATTTTTGAAATTACCGCTTATGCAAAAGCTAAGGGGTTTTATGTTGCACTTTCGACTAATGGCACGTTAATTAACGAAGAAAACATTGAAAGAATTAAAGCCGCTGAATATCAATATGTCGGCATTAGCATTGACGGTTTAGAAGAATTCCATGACGAATTCCGTCGTCAAAAAGGCAGTTTTAAAACGTCTATGCATGCAATAAAACTGTGTAAAGAAGCGGGCATAAAAATCGGCATGCGCTTGTGTTTAACACGCGATAATTTTAAAGATTTACCCGCAATGCTCGATTTAATGGAAGAGTACAAGGTAGACAAGTTCTATTTATCGCACCTGAATTATTCTGGACGCGGTAAACGTACGGCTGAAACTGATGCGATGTTCCAAATGACAAAAGACGCAATGGAATTATTATACGAGCGCGCTTATTCTCATATATCTACAGGAATCGAAACTGATTTTGTCACCGGTAATAACGATGCCGACGGTCCATTTTTATTACAGTGGGCCGAGAAAAAGTTTGGTAAAGCGTACTCTGAGCAACTTAAAAATTTACGACAACGCTTAGTTATGTGGGGCGGAAATGCCAGTGGCGTTAACGTAGCCAACATCGATAATACTGGCACCATTCACCCTGACACTTACTGGTGGAATCACCCCATTGGCAATGTTAACAAAGAACTGTTTTCTGACGTTTGGAAAAATACCCAAGACGAATTAATGCTGGGTTTTAGACAAAGTCCGCGCCCAGTGAAAGGTCGCTGTGCAAGTTGCAACTACTTAAATATCTGTGGTGGTAATACCCGAACTCGCGCTTTTGCTCAAACGGGGGATGCTTGGGGCGAGGATCCTGGCTGTTATTTAAATGATGCTGAAATTGGGCTTTGCAGCATTGAACAATTAGCCCAACAAATGCAACCCAAAAGCGCGATTCAATTTGTCGAAGTTTAATAGAAGTGCACATTAATAAAAGCATTATTTAAATTTTATAGCAGTTTAAACAGATTAAGAAGAAACGATTATGACTAAATTACAACAGCCAACTTCAGTAACATCACATATTCATTCACATGGAAAGTCCCAACTTAAAGGCGGAGAAGTCGCTCTAGTGGGGTCTGGCCCCGGTGATGCCGAATTACTTACCATTCGTGCGATGCGCTTTATTGAACAAGCTGAAATTGCTATTTATGACCGTTTAGTCAGTGAAGAAATATTGGCCCTATTACCTGAAAACTGTGAACGGTTTTATGTGGGAAAAGAACAAGCTAAACATTGTGTTCCGCAAGATAAAATCAACCAAATATTAGTAGACCAAGCGAATTTAGGGAAAAGAGTTTTACGCTTAAAAGGCGGTGATCCATTCATTTTTGGTCGTGGCGGTGAAGAAGCAGAATTTATGTTGCAGCAAGGGGTAAGTTGCCATATTTGTCCGGGCATTACCGCGGCTTCTGGCTGTACCACTTATGCAGGTATTCCATTGACTCATCGTGGCGTAGCACAAGGTTGCACTTTTATTACGGGCCATATGCAAAATAATGGTCAGCTAAACCTACCGTGGAAAAGCCTGACATGTCCAACGCAAACTGTCGTTTTTTATATGGGTATTAATACCTTACCTAAAATTGCTGAACAGTTAATAAAACACGGCCGAGATATTAATACGCCAGCGGCGCTAATACGAAAAGGTACACAGCCTGAACAGCGAACTTATCGCGGCACTATTGGCAATTTAGCCGAGTTAGTTGAAAAAAATCACATTACCCCGCCAACACTCATTGTTATAGGTGATGTAGTTAATCAACTAACCGCAAAGCAATTAACCACACCAGGTTTTTTAGATGCTAAATATTATGTTGAAAAAGATGTTATTGCCGAAGTCATCGAGAAAATAGCGTAACGACCAACAATCATTTTGCAGAGCATTATTAAAGAAAAGTATTAGGGCATAAAATCACCAATGAAGATAATCATCTTACTTTTTACCGCTTTTGTTTCGTTAACATTTTCAACAATCAGCTCAGCGAATAATTCACAAGAAAACGATTATAAAGAAGTGAGAACACTTTATAACGTACATTGTGAAAGTTGCCATGGCGTAGATCGCTTAGGAGCTATGGGGCCAGCATTATTACCCGAAAACTTATCTCGTTTACATAAAGCCAAAGCGATAAAAGTGATTAACAACGGGCAAATAGCGACTCAGATGCCAAGCTTTAAGCAAAAACTTAGCACTACAGAAATAGCACAGCTTGTTGACTACATATACACACCTACCGCAGCTGCGCTTGAATGGAATATTAACGATATTAATGCCAGTAACATTACTCATTTCGATCAAGAAAAATTAGGTAATAAACCGGTATTTAACGCGGATTTAATGAACCTGTTCATTGTTGTAGAATTAGGAGACCATTCTGCCACGTTATTAAATGGCGATACTTTTGAGCCCATTGATCGTTTCAAAACACGCTTTGCATTGCATGGTGGACCTAAATATTCACCTGATGGCCGTTATGTCTTTTTTGCTTCTAGAGATGGCTGGATCAGTAAATATGATATCTACAATTTAAAAACCGTCGTTGAGGTACGTGCAGCGATCAACACCAGAAATATTGCGATATCAAATGATGGTCAGTATTTAATTGTTGGTAATTACCTACCTAACAACGTTGTCATACTAAACACCAGCGACCTGTCGCCGATTAAAGTGATTGAGACCAGAGATAAGAATGGCGTAAGTTCTCGTGTGAGTGCTGTTTATAATGCCCCGCCACGTCACAGCTTTATCGTTGCTTTAAAAGATGTCAAAGAAATTTGGGAAATCCCCTACAGTGACAAAGGCGGCGTTGAAGTATACAAAGGTTGGGCGCACGATTATCGCAAAGACGGTGGTGAAGGAAAACTAGAAAACTGGAGAGTTAACGATCCGTTTCCGATACGCCGCATCGAAACCGACGACTTTGTCACTGACTTTTTCTTTGATCCCGATTACATCAACTTAATTGGTACGGCTAGAAACAGCCATAATGGTCAAGTTATAAACTTAGATATCAAGAAAAAAGTGGCTGTTATCGCCCTAACAGGAATGCCACATTTAGGCTCTGGTATTACCTGGGACTATCATGACAAAGAAGTATTTGCTTCACCTAACATTAAAGAAGGAAAAATTACTGTTATTGATATGGAGACTTGGCAAGTCATCAAAGAAATAAAAACACAAGGTCCGGGGTTTTTCATGCGTAGCCATAATAATTCGCCTTATGCATGGGCTGATGTTTTCTTTGGTCCCAATAAAGATAAAGTACATATTATTGATAAAAGTACTTTAGAAATAGTGAAAACTATCGCACCGTCACCGGGTAAAAATGCCGCGCATGTTGAGTTCACCAAAGACGGTAAATATGTATTATTAAGTGTTTGGGATGAAGACGGAGAATTGATTATCTATGATGCAAACACCTTGAAAATAGTAAAACGATTACCAATGAAGAAACCATCTGGAAAATATAACGTTTATAACAAAACGCATTATGAGCGCGGCACCAGTCATTAATCTATAAATAACGGTCTTGACGATTCTAATCGTTAAGACCTTCAAAGGCGAAATATTCCTCACTACCGTATATTCTATTCACTATAAATCACTCAAAATTCTTTAGATTTATAACTTTATTAGCTATACCTAACACAAGGTTTATTAATCCTAAGTTGGCCATGGCATTATCATTTCTTAAACAAACAGAGCAACCTGAACTCCCTCCTTGGAAAGTCGTTATAATTGATGACGAAGAAGATATTCATACCATAACCAAGATGGCGCTTAAACGCTTCACCTTAGATGATAGAGGTTTAACCTTTTTACATGCTTATTCAGCTGAAGAAGGAAAGAAGATTCTAGCCAAAGAAGCAGATGTCGCTCTTATTTTTTTAGACGTGGTCATGGAAACTGATGATGCAGGATTAATGCTAGCTAAATGGTTACGCGAAGACTTAGATAACCACTTCAGCCGCATTGTGCTTCGTACAGGGCAACCTGGACAAGCTCCAGAAGAACAAGTAATTGTTGATTATGACATTAACGATTACAAAGAAAAAACCGAACTTAATCGCACAAAATTATTCACCACGGTATTTACCGCATTACGCGCTTATCGCGATATTATCAAAATTGAAGAAGCACGTATTTACCAAGAAATTTATCGTTCGGGTTTAGAACGCGTTATATCATCGACAAGTAACGTGTTAGAACAACGCACTTTACAACAATTTTTTAGTGGTTTATTACAACAAGTCGTCTCTCTGTTGCGTAACGACCAAGCTAGTGCGTTATTACAAATAACAGGAATTGGCGCAATTTACTCGGAAAATGACTACCGTATTATTGCTCAAATCAGTGATGATAGTGGCGACGACGCCATCGATAGTGAAATATATCAATACTTAAACAAAGCCATAGAGAATAAGTGCAGTATCTACGAAGATAATATCTTAGTCGGCTATTTTCCTAGCCAAGGAGATAAAGTTAGCTTGTTATTCCTAAAAGGAATTCAGCACCTTAATTGTATTGACCGTAAGTTATTGGAAGTCTTTTCAGGAAATGTCAGTTTAGCTTTTGACAATCTATTGCTTAATAAAGAAATTATCGATACCCAAGAAGATCTCATTTATCGCTTAGGGGATGTAGTTGAATCGCGTTCAAATGAAGCGGGGAATCATATAAGACGTATGGCTGAAGTCAGCCACCTAATTGCTATGAAACTTGGTTTACCACCAAAAGAGTGTGACTTATTAAAGCAAGCCGCACCTATGCATGACATAGGTAAAGTCGCGACCCCAGATGCTGTACTGCTTAAACCAGGAAGACTTGATGATGCTGAGATGACCATCATGAAAGATCATCCTTCAATTGGCTACAATATATTACACGGTTCGAAACGCCCCATTTTACAAACGGCAGCGATTATATCTCAGCAGCATCACGAAAAATTTAATGGCGAAGGTTACCCACAAGGTTTAGCTGGCGAAGATATTCACATATTTGCGCGTATTGTCGCTGTGGCAGATGTCTTTGATGCTTTAACGCATAAGCGTTGCTACAAAGAGGCTTGGTCAATAGAAGAGGTACTTAAAGTAATGAATGAATCATCAGGAAATCATTTTGATCCTAACGTTCTCAAAGCTTTACTCGATAATATTGACCAAGCGTTAGCGGTTAATAACAAATATCCCGACTAACTGTTAATTTCAGCTTTTATTAGTACTTCACGATTTGGGAAGCCATCCCCGACCAAACCGTGTTGAAGTTGATACAAGCGAATAGCTTTGCGGCTTTTAGGTCCCCAAATTCCATCGGGTTTACCGACATCGTAGCCCATGGTGTTTAGCTTTTCTTGCAGTGCTTGTAATTCCGACGACTTGTATAGATGATTATTATTTTCATTTCCTATTTTTAATCCCGCAGCCCCTTGAATGCGATTCGCTAACAGGCCAACAGAAAGTGCATAGTTTTCTGATAAATTCCACTTCATAATCACATTAAAATTCGGATAAACCAAAAATGCCGGTCCATTAGCACCTGCGGGTAAAACGAGTTCTGCATCAATTTTATAATCTGATAAAGCCGTGCCATTAGCACGTGTGACGCCTAACCCTTTAAACGTCTCTAACGTGTAGAACCGGTCAAATTCTACCTTATCAAACGCAAAATTTTCAGGTAGTTTTATTTGTCTTCCCCAGCGTTCCTTTTCCAACCAACCAATACTATTTAAGTAATTAGCTGCAGAAGTTAACGCATCAGCTTCACTTTGCCAAACATCCACTATGCCATCATTGTCGCCATCGATAGCAAACTTTCTAAGCGCTGAAGGCATAAATTGCATATGGCCCATAGCCCCAGCCCAAGACCCCTCTAGTTGCTTAACAGTGACTGTTTTATTATCAAGTAAATGAAATAAATCAAAAAGTTCAGCGGTAAAATATTCACTTCTTCTCTTATCACAAGCTAATGTTGCTAAAGCGTTTAACACTGACATTTTTCCTTTATTTCGACCAAAGTTAGTTTCTAGTCCCCAAAATGCCACTAAATATTGTGCGGGAATACCATATTGCTTTGATAGTTTTTCAAATAACGCTTTATGTTCACTTAATTTTTTTCGACCGGTTTGAATATGATAATTCGTTAATCTTAATTTTAAATAATCAGCAAAGCTTTGGCTAAACTCAGGTTGGCGTTGATCTAATTCAATCACCCTTTTTAAAGGGGAAAGTGTTGAAATAACATCATTAACAATATATTCAGAGAATCCAGCTGAGGTTGCCTGTACTTTAAGACTGGCAGTACATTGAATAAAGTCATTATTCTCATTGGCATTAGCTAAGAGAGGTAAAGTCGTTAAAGAAGCTAAAAACAGTCGTGATAAACGTTTAAATAAAAGTGACATAATCGGAAAAATCCTTTGTAAATAGTTAGGAAAAGTACGGGAAAAAGTGGCCAAGTTCACTTTAGCAAAGAGTAACGGTCGCACCCAAGTAAAAATTAACGTAAAATGCGCTTCATATGTAACAAATTACAAATTATCTTAACCTTATTACCTAGGATCGTCATGAAAAAAACATTCAACATCACCCACCCAAAAATCAAAGTTGCTCGCTTATTTGAAGGTGTAAAACATGATGTGAAAAAGTATGTAAAAAGAGAAAGAAATAAGCAACTTCCTGCAGGTGTTGATTTCTGGGATTTTGATTGTAAATATGGTCTAACAGAAGCAGAATCAGAAGTAGTTCATTTGACTGCAATAAATAAACATATTGATGAAGCTGAAAAAGCGGGTTTAACTTCATTTTATATAGAGATAATGGTGAAAGAAGGCTTCCGTGCGGTCAAAGCACTAGACGATGAAGATGATTTTGATGAAGAATAATTTTACAACTTATTTAATTTACTAATGAAAATACCTAAACGAATACAACCACTTGTTGACGATGGACTGGTTGACGAAGTACTTAGCCAATTAATGAGCGGCAAAGAGGCAACAGTATACATGGTACGCTGCGGTGATGATATTCGCTGCGCCAAAGTATATAAAGAAGCCAATAAGCGAAGCTTTAAAAAAGCGGCTCAATATCAAGAAGGCCGAAAAAGCCGTAATAGCCGTCGTGCTCGCGCGATGGAAAAAGGCTCTAAGTACGGGAGAAAACAGCAAGAAGATTCTTGGCAAAATGCCGAGGTTGAAGCACTGTATACCCTAGCAACCGCAGGTATTCGTGTTCCTCAGCCGTTTGGGTGTTTTGAAGGTGTCTTGTTAATGGAGCTAATCACTGACGGTGAAGGCGACGTTGCACCACGTTTGAATGATGTGGTCATGCCAAAAGATCACGCTATTGAAGATCATCTAATCATGATGAATTACGTAAAGCTGATGCTTTGCGTAGGTGTCATTCATGGTGATTTATCAGAATTTAATGTGCTCGTTGACGAATACGGTCCGGTCATTATCGACTTACCACAAGCCGTGGATGCTTCAGCAAATAATAATGCCAAAAGCATGTTACTTCGCGATGTTAACAACATTACCGATTATTATGCTCAATTTGCTCCAGAATTAGCAAAAAGTAAATATGCCCAAGAAATGTGGGCGTTATATGAAAAAGCTGAATTAACACCGGAAACTGAATTAACCGGTTTATTTAGAGAAAATACTCAATCAGCAAATGTTGATACGATATTAGAAGAAATTAAAGCCGCGTTCGCAGAAGAACAAGAACGTTTGGAACGTAAAAGTGATGCTGATGCTGGTGTATTTGAATAAAGTGGTTATTCATTAATCATATTTTTTTGGAAAATTCCAAGCACTTCATCATCAGTTAATAGCCGGCTTTGACCTGCTATTAACTGTTCATCCAACAATAGGCTTCCTATGCTTTTTCGGTGTAAAGCAATAACCGGATTGCGAAATCGACCAAACATTCGCTTTATTTGGTGGTAACGTCCTTCAATTAATTTTACTTCTGCAAGATAACTATTACCCTGCTTATTTGTTTGATTAGCGATAACTTTCAATTTTGCCGGCTTAGTCGTAATATTTTCAAATTCAAAATACATCCCATTAGCAAAGGCTTGTGCATAATCTTCAGTTAATGGATTTTGTAAGCTTACCTGATAACATTTTTCGACTTTATGCTCTGGAGAAGTAAGACGCTCAGACCAACGACTGTCGTTGGTTAGCAACAGTAAGCCTGAAGTATTGAGATCTAACCTGCCGACAATATGTAAATTGTCCTTTTCAGTTAATATTTGATTCACCAATAATTTTTGCTCTACTAATAAATCTATTACGGTTTTATGTAGCTTGTCTACTGTCGCACTGACCACACCAACAGGTTTGTGCAGCATAATGTAGATTGGTTTATTATCCTGTAAAATCTCTCCGTCGAGCGTAATTTTTGAAAAACGATCAATGCGCAGGCCAATATCATCAGTAATAGAACCATCAACACAGATCCGCTTTTTTGCTAACATCAATCGCACATTTCTACGGCTGACTTTACAATATTCACTGATAAAACGGTCGAGGCGAGCAGTATTTAATGCCATAAATAATGAGCTTTATAACGCTATTAATAAGTCTTCGTATTTTAAAGCATTTTTACTAAAAAAATAGAGAGCGCGAGTACATAAGTAGAATTTTATGGCAGTTTTTAACGTACCAGCTTTAATATTGTTTTACTCTTAATTGGTTGAATATCCACACACTCAGATACTAACTCATCATTTTTAAAGCGGTCAAAGTTAGCTTGCTTAACTTCCATTTGTTGGCAGAATTTATAAAAAGCTTGGAAGTCCTGACGAGAAAACTTTTCATTTTCACGTGTTAATAATCCATCAAGGTATGCGTTATCACCATTAACCGTTAAATTAGCAATTGCTGTATAAGGTTTGCCATATTGGTCAACACGTAAAGCACGTACGGTTTTCACTTCAAAGATCCAATCGTCGACTTGCACAAATCTAGGCATCAATTTAGCAGAAGAATCGTGGGGAAATTCGTTGTTCATGGGGATTATTCTCTATAGTAAATATTAGGGCTGAGAAAAAGCCGACTGCAAATCGTGAACAGCCGGAAACATTGGGAACTGGTGATTCTAGAGAAATCTGCTTACTTTAATAAGACGTTAGCTGTCTGCATTAACTTTTGGACCTTTCACGGCAGTAAAATAATGCTGCAACTCGACAATACTTATTTCAGTATCAGCATTCTGGTCAATGTCTTTAAAGTGTTTAACGAGCATTTCACTCTTGCTTGCAGCAACTTCAGCTTTATTGAGTAAACCATTTTTATTACTATCAAATTTTGTTAATAAGGCTGGAATATCTTTAATAGCAATTGATAAACTATCACTTGCTACTTTTGCTGAAACAGCTTCTATTGTTGGTGTATTAAGGCTTGTAACCTTCTCGTCAGCACTGACAAAATAAGACGCTAATACACAAGTACTAACAAGCAAGGTTACTTTTTTTAAGCTAATGTGGTTCATTTCAATTCCTTTATTCATAGAGTTCATAAGTTTGTTTTAATCAATTGAATTAATGTCAAACCTGTTATTGCAGAAATCAAACCAAAGTTATAATTAATTGATTTAAATGCAGAAAAGTTAATGACGGTTATAAACATCAAGCAATTGTGTCGCCATTAGGCAACAGTTAAAATTTCTTAAAATTAAATATAATAAATTTATACTCATGAGATATTAAATAAATTGATTAAAAACAATGATTAAATCAGTCCCCTCCTTAATAAAATAGGAATTAAAAAAATAAACTTTCTGTCTCAAATTAGCGACACCCTTGTATTTTTACATAAAAAAATTACACTACTCACCTCGTTATCACTTATGACTCAAATGAAAAAATTCAAGCTCCCCCCAATGTTAGCTATTCGTTCTCTTTCTATAAAAAAGCTCACTATATTAGGCTTTAGCTTTGTTGCTTTGCCGCTCGTACTTGCTTTACTTTATAGCGCAAACCAAGTCACCCAGCTTTCTCATCAAAGCACATCGGCTATTTTCAATGTTGCGGAGTTAGTAAAAACTAATCGTCAACTGAATTTCACTCTAGATAAAATGGAACGTAGTGCGAGCCAGTTTTTAATTTTAAAAGACCAAGATATTTTAGTCCGTTACTTTCAGCAAGAGCAGAATATACGGGTAAATTTAGCCGAAAATTCAGTTTTTAAAAGCGACGAAATTTTACGTAAACATAGCCAAAAATTATCTAAGATAATTTCCTATCTGCACCAGTATTTAAATCAGCATCAACTACAAACGGCTTCATTAGATCCTTTAAAAAGTTACTTCAAAGAGTTAATAAAGATAAGAAAAGAAATAACAGAACGCAGTAACAACCTTTTGCTTAGTCAAGCAGAGCAAATAAGAGCGTCGGCAAGTGATGTAAGGCATGATATGTTAAAAAGTTTAACTATCATTCCTTTTGCTTTTATTATTGCGGCAATTTTCATCTTTTTAATTACCAACCCTCTTAAAGAATTATTAAGTAAAATACAGCATTTAGAGCAAGGAGACTTTAACAATACAGTGACCTTTAGTGGTTCTCCTGAAATAAAGGAAATTGCAGATGCCTTAGAGGTAATGCGTAATCGATTACATGCACTTGAACTACAAAAATCGAGCTTTATTCGCCATATTTCACATGAGTTAAAAACACCTTTAGCTGCGATAAGAGAAGGTACGGAGTTACTTTATGATAATAGTGTCGGTGAATTAAATGCCGGGCAAAAAGAGATATCAAAGATCATTCGCAGCAGTGTAAATCGCTTACAACGTTTGATTGAGGACCTGCTTGATTTTAATATCGTACTTGACTCCACAAGCTTACAAGATGCGGAGAGAATTGAATTAGCTTCTTTGATTGAACAGGCTTTACAGCAAAGAACGTTGGATATTAAGCGTAAAAACTTAACGATCATTCACCAAGCACAGTCAATAAAGTTGAAAGTGAATGGCAAACAATTAAGTGTTATTTTAGATAACTTATTATCCAATGCCATAAAGTATTCGCCGATAAATAGTCAAATAGAAATAGTGTGCAATTTACAAGGCTCACAGTTGAATTTATCAGTTGCTGATTATGGTATGGGTATCGATGAAGAGCAGCAAAAAAATATATTCGACGCTTTTTATCAAGGAACTCCCGCAGAAAACACCCAAATAAAAGGCAGTGGCTTAGGCTTAACGATAGTAAAGGAGCTAGTAATGCGACTTAAAGGCACCATTAAGGTAACGAGTATAGTTGCTATAAGCCGTGACGATAAAAGTGGTACAACCATGGCTATAACACTCCCTAATGCTTATCACAGTAACACCAGTAATGGAGAACAAGCTTAATGCATTCTCCTAATCAACTGCGTTGTAAAAGTCGATCTGCTAATTTAGTGTTATTTATACCATTCATGCTTGTTATCTGGCTAACCGTTTTAAGTGGTTGTCAGTCAACGAGAGATTCTCGACTAAACGGGAATAATAATATCGGAAACAGAGATATAGATTTTAGTCAGTACTATTTGTTATTGAGCCAATTTACCGCACAACAGTTAATGGATGAAATACATCAGCTAACACCACCTCAACTCAACAGCACAAAAAGTCTTACCAGCAATTTAGCTATTGAATGGCAGTTAAAGTCAGTACTCCTTTATGCGGTAGTGAAATCGCCCGTTCATAATCCATTTACAGCAAAAAGTAAGTTGAATCAGCTGTCGTTAGAATCGTTAGACGCTGCCATATTAACACCCGCTGACTTCGCTTTTTTTACCATGTTAAAAGAACAGTTAAATCAGCAAATTTTACTGTTAAACAAATTAACCTTAGCAAAAAAATCGCAGGACAATATTAGACAACAACATCTGAAACAACAAATAGAGTTTCAGCATTTACAACAGCAAATGATTCAACTTAAAAGATTAGAAGCCAATATTAATGAGCATGGGCGGTAGGCACGGTGACATCAAAAAACATTGAAAAACAGTTCGATATAAACACCACAGAAAAAATATTGCTCGTTGACGACGATCCTAGCCTATTAAGGTTACTTGGTATTCGTTTATCCGCTGCGGGTTATCAAATAGAGTCGGCCAATAGTGCAAAGATGGCATTGGGGATTTTAAAAAGTTTTGACCCGCAATTAGTCATTAGTGATTTGCGCATGGAAGGTATGGACGGCATGGCGCTGTTTGAAAAAATTCGCCAACAACAGCCTAATTTGCCCGTTATTATTATGACCGCCCATGGCACAATACCTGATGCAATTAATGCCACTAAACAAGGTGTTTTCAGTTTTTTAACTAAACCTTTTGAAAGCCAAGAATTATTAGCAACCGTGCAGCAAGCCATACGTTTGCAACCACAAAATAACATTACGACGACAAATCAGAAATCGGATGTTTGGCGAGAAAAAATAATAAGTCGTAGTGCGATTATGGCTTCGTTGTTACAACAAACTTATCAAGTTGCGCAAAGCGACTTTAGTTTGCTTATTCACAGTCCAAGCGGCACAGGTAAAGAATTACTGGCTAAAGCAGTGCACCTAGCCAGTAAACGACACAAGCAAACATTCACGGCTATTAACTGCGCAGCAATTCCTGAACAATTGTTAGAGTCAGAGTTATTTGGTCATTGTAAAGGCGCTTTTACTGGAGCAGATAAAAACCATCAAGGCTTATTTCAATCAACCGAAGGTGGCACATTATTTCTAGATGAAATCGGTGATATGCCGATGAGTTTTCAAGTAAAGTTATTACGCGCATTGCAGGAAAAAGAAGTCCGCCCTGTCGGTAGCAGTCAATCCATTAAGGTAGACGTGCGCATTATTGCCGCGACACATAAAAATTTACAGCAAGCGATTATCGACAAAAGCTTCCGAGAAGATCTTTACTACCGTTTAAATGTTGTTGAATTAGCATTACCGCCATTAGCTGAGCGCCGTGAAGACATTCCTCTATTAGCACAACACTTTCTCAGTTTAGCAATTAAAAACACCTCCAACAAAATAAATGGCTTCACTCAAGAAGCGATGGAGTTTTTAATCAGCGCAGAATGGCCCGGCAACATTCGTCAGTTACAAAATGTTGTCGAACAATGTGTTGCACTTTCTACAGAGCCACTGATCAGCGAAGTGTTGATTGGTAACGCGCTACGGGCGCAAAGTGCACAACTTCCGTCTTTTCAAGAAGCAAGAGAACAATTTGAATGCGACTATTTAGCAACATTATTAAAAACTACTGCAGGTAATGTTTCGCAAGCGGCGAAAATAGCGCAGCGAAATCGCACTGAATTCTATAAACTATTAAAAAAACATCATTTAAATGCAGGGTCATTTAGAAGTGAAAATAGCACAACACCTTAAACCTTAAACCTTAACTGAAAATAGATAATCATGAAAAGTTTGAATTTAACGGAATTTTTTCCTTACCAACTCACCCAACTACAAGCAAAAGTGAGTGATAATATCGCCGATATCTATACGGGGAAATTTGATCTTTCAAGACAAGAGTGGCGTGTATTAGCTATTTTAGGGAACGGAGAGTTGCTTTCGGCAAAGCAAATAGGTGAACAAACCAACTTAGAAAAAATGCCAGCAAGTAGAGCGATAGCGAAAATGCAAACTCAGGGTTTATTAGTCAAAACTACCGATAACAATGACAAACGCTCTTCTTTGTTAAAATTAACTGAACAGGGCCTATCAGTTTATCAAAAGCTGGTGCCTATGGTTTTACATCGAGAGCAAGAATTATTGTCAGCACTGACAACAGAAGAACAAGTTCAATTCACCATCATCATGGATAAACTGACCCTAAAGTCTGTGGATATAACCAAGAAAAAATTATAGTTTATTGCGACTTTTTCAACAAAAAGCCTACACAATCGTGTAGGCTTTTGAATTACTTATCACGCTAAAAATTATCGATTAGAACGAATAAGTTGCAGTGACTAAAAAGTTAGTACCGTCTGCGGCATAGTTTTGTGCCGTTTCGTAACTTTTATCAAACAAGTTGTTTACTTTACCAATAACAACAAGCTTTTCTGTCGCTTGATAACTTAATGATATATCGGCTAACCAGTAACCTTTTAGCGCATCGGCATCTTTTTTCGCTTTTTCAAAACTATCATCTCTGTAGCTCAAAACGCTATTTAGGGTGACATCCTGCCAGTGATAACTAAAGGTATAATTAGCTGTAACTTCAGGTCGACGAGCAAGTTGTACATCTAAGTTGGCATCTTTAGCATCAATGAAAGCAAGGGCTAATTGATGGCTAAAGTTATTAGCTGCTGCGTAGACGCTGAGTTCATAACCTTCAATTTCGGCTTGGTTAATATTAGTTGGCTGCCAAGCACCCGACGCACCAGGCGCCCAAGCGATTAAATTATCAATCTCTGATTCGAAATAGCTAAACTCAATACTGCCATCAACACTATCGTTTGAAAACTTGTTACGTATCAATATTTCATTACTGGTAATACTTTCAGGTGCTAAATCAGAGTTTCCAGAACCAGGCCAGTATAAGTCGTTAAATGACGGCGCTTTAAACCCCGTAGAACGGTTTACACTCACTAACCATGCATCATTAATTTGATAACCAATTGAAGCATTGTAAGTGGTTTCTTCTTCTACATCTTCAATATCATCCCAACGTACCGCACCTTCAAATAACAATGCGTCAAGCTGGTGACGTGCCTGGATGAATAGACCACTAACGTCGCGTTCTAGAACAGCCCATTTTTGAAACCCTGGTGTCCACGGATCTTTATCAGTATCAGTAGAGACTTCTTCCGTATAAAAGTCAAAACCGGTAGTAATACTGGTTGATTCGCTAAAAGAATATTGGCTTAATGCTGAGAGTTGATCTCTTTGTGTTTTAATTTCATCGCTGGCGGACTTTGCTACGTCATTACCAAAAGTTTCACCTTGGTCTTGGCTTGTTGCTAATGAAACCTCGGTAAATAGTGCTCCTGACTGATATTGACCAGCAAGACGTAAATGGTAGTTTTCATGCTCGTTTTCATCAGCATCTGCATTATCAGGATCATAGTATTTAATGCTCTGATCGTAATCTGAACCACCTTGCTCCCAACGTGACGCTAAATGTAATGAAAATTCATCATTTATTATACTTTCACCAATAGCGCCAAAAGATAAACGGTTGTAACCATCATCATCGGTGTCATAAGGTGAGTTATCAGATTTAGTAGCTGTAAAACCATCACTTTCTTCAGCTGAGACTGTTAACGTTAATGAATGTTGTTCATTACCTAATCCTATTGAAGCATCAGTTTTCCACAAACCGTTGCTGCCGAAGCCTGCACTAATGATGCCTTCACCTGATTGTTGTTTCTTTGTGAAGATTTGAATGACACCGCCAATAGCATCTGATCCCCATAAA
>Ga0209291_1001065_pt1 | contig 25225 bp, 20 predicted proteins | sample GOMGulsemesocosm_FD_184633 | JGI IMG/M metagenome (GOLD analysis project Ga0209291, IMG submission 184633) | Methane-oxidizing microbial communities from mesocosms in the Gulf of Mexico - GOM9B Gulf of Mexico (SPAdes) (version 2) | ecosystem: Environmental > Aquatic > Marine > Cold seeps...
AAGTTTCACTTTTTCTTCCAAAGTAGGTGAAGTTTAAGTCTAAAAACTTAGTAATCCTTTTTTGTGCAAATAAGCTCCAAGTTAGGTTTTTCCCTTTTTCCAATCCTTCTAGCATTTGATAAGCAACTGGAGAAAAAGAACTCCCTGTAAAGTCATTAATATAGTAATTGAATTCCCCGTTTAATGATATTTTATCCTTTTTAGCAATAGAAAAAGAAACACCCATACGCTGTTGGTTTAAAGTTTCAAAACTTCCTATGGCGTTCTTTTGAACGGAATATTCATAAAAGGCATCTAGCTTAGTGTTGGTTGCTGCTAAAAATGATATTTTAGGATTCGTACCCCAGCTGTCCAATTCGTAATTATTGGTACTAAAGTTTTCGGACTCATTTTTAATTACCCCTAAATTATTTCTAAACTCAAAAAGCCAGCTTGTAAAAAATTTGTGTATAAAAAGTAATTGTTGGTTGGTAGCATTGTTCTCTTGAAAACCAGTGCTTAATATGTTTCTATTTCTATTCTGTAAATAGGTGTAAGAAGTTGAAAATTTTTGTTTTCCTCTGTTAAAAAACAAGGTGTTTTTAAAGCTAGAATTTATGGTAAGGAGCTTATCATCTTCCCCTTTAAATAAGTTGAAGTTAAAGGTGTCTTCACGCTTCGTTTTCTTGTCTATTAAATAAGAAGTTTGGTTAAAGAATTTTGAGGCGATTTTTTTAAATCCATTATCAGAATCAACCCATGATTTTGGATTTAGTGTTAATGAGGTACTCCATTTGTTTTGTTCCGTTTTAATAAAAATTTGATTCGGCAGTAAAATCTTTACGAAATTAGCTTGGTCCTGAAATTGGGCAATTTCAAATTCATTTAGTTCTTGAATTCCATTTTCATTGTAGTCTATCCAAGTATAATATCCTTGTCCTTCGTCAACTTCTACATAGGTGAAATCTTGTTGAGGAACTACACCTGAGTTTACTTCAAAAACGGTGTTTAAATTAATAAATTGATCAAATATACGTTGGTTGTATAGTATTCTCGAATTTAACGATTTTTCATTTTCGATGGATTTGTCTTCATATTTCAAGGTTCTGTAGTTCGCATGAAGACTCAACTTTGTTTTTGGTGAGTTGATTAATTTCGACTTTAAATAATAGGTATTGGAATTGTTTACACGTGATAATGCACCATTTTTTAAACTATCGTTTGTTCTGTATTTATAGCCAACTTCAGCAAACACATTGGTACTATCTCCAATACCACTAAAAGCTTCGTAAGCGTTATACTTTTGACTATTTCCGGTAAGTAATTTAGAGATTTTGTCTTCTTGTTGGTTGTTTTCTAAACTGGTTTTTGCACCAATCCACCCTTTATTTAATTGATATAAGATACGAGCTGAGATACGTAAAAATTTAGAGTCGTAACTTTCTGATGAACTCTTTAGAAAGCTAGAATTGGTTGCTATTCTGAATTTATTTAAATGCAAATCATTATTTAATACATGTCTATTTCCATTGTAGTTTTCGGAAAACTCCAAATGTTCATAAGCGTAATTTACAATTCCTTTTTTATGATGAAACAAACTCACTCCAGAGCTAATAATGTTCTGGTTTCCTAATGGGTTTTCTAAATTCCAATCTCTATCAAATTCAACACGATACAAGCGTTCTACAGTTTTAAAGTTTTTATTGACGTAATCCGTATCTATAAAAGCATTCATATTCCAAGCGCTGTCTTGCTTAATAATATTCCTATTTATAGTTAGCTTCCCTGCAAAACCATTATTGTTTTCATCATCAATATCAGAATATAAGTTTAAATCATTTTTACTTCCTGCTAGCTCAAAATCCAATTGTGTTTTTTCATTTGGAGCATAGCTTGCATCAACAACGGCCATTTGTAATTTTGTAGGAGCTATGAGTCGAATTACGGGTTCATAATTACCTTGAGGAATCCCACCAATCGGAGCTACGTATTCATATATATTACTGATGGCATTACTGTTTGCTAGCACATAGTTTCCTAAATTATTCCCTACTAAGCTAAATTTCACATTAAAAAGAACATCAGTAGGTTCATTAGAAAATACAAATGTTTCCACACCGCCTATAAACTCTTTTTTATATAAAATTCTATTTTCTGAATAGATTTCCGGAACAGCAGAAGGAGCTGTCATTAAACTTTGGTTGTTTCCTGCAGCCTGTAAAACTGCTACCTGATCGGAACTTAAGCTTTGCTGTAAAGGTTGGTTTTTGGCATCATTCTCCGTGTATACATGTGCATCAATACTAAACTTTTTGTCTTTATGTGCGCCACCTCCATAAGCAATAATTCTACTGTAATTTTGATCACTAAATTGATACTCAGTAGTGATTCTCATTTCAGAAGTAATTGGGTATGTAGCGTTGAAAATTATTTCACCAGCATTATAATCTATTACATAGTCATTGTTTTCACCTCTTTTTAAAGGAAGTCCGTTAATGTATACTGTTTCACTTCCTGAAACCAATAATATAAAAAGCTCCCCATTCTGACCTGTAAGTTTATAAGGACCCTGGTTTCCCTCTTGACCTTTAAATTCACTTTTAGCATACTGTCCTTTTACTAAAGCTCCAGAAGCGAATAGTGTTGTTTCACTACTGTCACGTTTTATGGTTCCTGTGGCATAAATTCCTTGTACTTTTTTTGAAAACTTTCCAAAATAAGAGCTTTTGTTTTCAAGATTTACATCACCAGCTCTAAGTAGCCAATTGTCACTAAAAAGCTCAATAAAAACTTGATCAAATTCATTTACTTTTTGTGAATAACCACCTTCTTGTAGCGGGATATTAGAATCCTGTAAGGATGCTCTGATAGAAACTTTATCGGATATTTTTCCTGAAATTTGCAAGTCCAATTCAGAGTTTAAAACAGAGTTTTGATTATTCCCGACAGAAATTCCTCTAGAAATACTTCCTGAAGTTTCTAAGCCTTCAAAAGGAGTATAATTTCGTTTCACATTTGTAACTCCCAAACTATATAGTTTTTGTGTGTTTTTAGTGTTTTCTACAATAATACTTTCATCAAATAAATAGTATTTTTTAGTGACAAAATCTGGGTATTTAGTATAATGAATGTATATGGAATCTGTAGCAATACTGTCTTTGTTTTTAATGCGAAGAATACTTTTGCTAAAATCAGCAGTGTATAGTGTACTGTCAATGGGTTTTAGGTTTTTATCAAAAAGTTTGAATTGAAACGGATTTATACTTACTGAATCTATGCGAATACTATCCTTAACGAGAACTCTTTTTTGTACACGATTGCTTTGGCTCTCTTGGGAAAATCCAAGAAAACCAAAAAGAGTGAAAAATAAAAATAATAGTATTCTCATTTACTGTTAAACGCTTATTATTTAGTTTTATTCCTAGGCAAAAGTACATTTTTTTGAGCTTAAAATATGGAGGGAAATTCTTCGTGGATAACTTGTTGAAATTTAAGAGTTCATTAACGGTAATTTCAGGGTATGTTTCGTTATTTTAGCGAGGTAAACAAAATTTAATAAAGAAACACCACGTGAAAATAATTTCTTACAATGTTAATGGTATTCGAGCAGCCCTGAAAAAAGGGTTTGTGGAGTGGTTACAACAAGCAAATCCGGATGTAATTTGTATTCAAGAAACCAAAGCTCATAAAGAGCAGTTGGATTTAACTATTTTTGAAGATGCTGGGTATCCTTATCATTATTGGTATAGTGCAGAGAAAAAGGGCTATTCAAGTGTAGCAATTTTATCTAAAACAAAGCCAAATCACATTGAATACGGTACAGGAATAGATTATATGGATTTCGAAGGGAGAAATCTTCGTATCGATTTTGATGATGTTTCTATTATGAGTTTGTATTTACCTTCGGGAACAAACGATGCTCGATTAGAGTTTAAGTTTAAATATATGGCAGATTTTCAGCAATATGTTAATGAGCTGAAAAAGGAAATTCCTAATTTAATTATTTGTGGTGACTATAATATTTGTCATGAAGAAATTGATATTCACAATCCGAAAGGATTAAAAAACACTTCTGGTTTTTTACCAGTAGAGCGAGAATGGATAGGGACTTTTATTAACAATGGGTTTATTGATTCGTTCCGTCATTTTAATAGTGAGCCACATCAGTATAGTTGGTGGAGTTATAGGGCAAACGCAAGAGGAAATAATAAAGGGTGGCGATTGGATTATGCGATGGTTTCTGAACCTTTAAAAGAGCGTTTAAAAAGAGCTGTTATCTTACAAGAAGCAAAGCATTCGGATCATTGTCCTATTGTTGTAGAAATAGATTAATCTTTAATAGAATATAATAACGCAGACTAAATAAAATAATTATGATCAGAAAAATTTCATTAGTAATATTAGGAGCAACATTAGTTACTTCATGTGTGTCAAAGAAGGTTTTTACCGATTTAGAAAGTAATTATGCTAAATTAAAGAAATCTCATAGAGCACTAGAAGATAAAAAGAAAGATTGCGATGAATTAACAGCGCAATTGGAAACGGATTTAGTTGCTGCAAATTCAGAACTAGAACAATTAAAAGCAGACAAGGCAGGCTTGGCTAATGAGATTGCAAATTCTCAAGCAAAAGTAGATGGTTTAGGAAAATCTTATAAGCAATTGGAAGAAAGTAGTGCTTCTGAATTGGCTAAAAATACAGCTAAAAACAGATCATTATTACAACAATTAGAAGATAAGGAAAAAGCCTTAGCAGCAGAAAATGCTCGTTTGGTTGGTTTGCAAAAAGAATTGGACGCAAGGTCAAAAAGAGTAGATGAGTTAGAAGGTGCTTTAGCTGCAAAAGATGCAAATATGAAAGCCTTGAAGAATTCAATTTCTAAAGCTTTAACAAACTTTGAAGGAAAAGGATTAACAGTAGAGCAACGTGACGGTAAGGTGTATGTTTCTATGGAAAACAAATTGTTGTTTCAATCTGGAAGTTGGAAAATTGGGAAAGAAGGAAAACAAGCGGTTAATCAGCTAGGAGAAGTTTTAGCGGAAAACCCTGAAATTAACGTACTGATTGAAGGGCATACGGATAATGATGCTTTTTCTGGAAAAGGAGATATTTCAGGTAACTGGGATTTATCAACAAAAAGAGCTACTGCAATTGTAAATATTTTACAGGAAAATAAAAGCATAAATGCTGAAAGTTTAACTGCAGCTGGAAGAAGTGAGTTTTCACCAATAGCAACAAATGATACTCCTGAAGGGAAAGGGAAAAACCGTAGGATTGAAGTGATTTTAACTCCTAAATTAGACGAGGTTTCTAAATTATTGAGTGAAGTACAATAAACTAGTTTAAAATGTTAAAGCAATGAATATATTACAGGTAGTAGTATATTCATTGCTTTTTTTAATAAAAGAATTTCTTTAGTTACAATGAAATACACTACTATTCCAAAAACTGATATTAAGGTCAGTAAAATATGTTTGGGGACCATGACATTTGGTAATCAAAACACCGAGTCCGATGCGCATGAACAAATGGATTATGCGATTAGTAAAGGGGTTAATTTTATTGATACAGCCGAATTATATGCCATTCCTCCAGACCCTTCTTATCAAGGGAAAACAGAGGAGTATATTGGGTCTTGGTTTACTAAATCTAGCAAAAGAAATGAAGTGATTTTAGCGAGTAAAATTTCAGGACCCAGTAGGGGAATGGATTGGATACGTGAAGATTTAAGCTTTTCTAAAGCTAGTTTAACATTGGCTTTAGAGGGGAGTTTGAAGCGTCTACAAACTGATTATATAGATTTATACCAATTGCATTGGCCAGAACGAAATGTGAATAAGTTTGGACAACGAAATTATGTGCATGATTCAGACGAAAAATGGCAAGATAATTTTGAAGAGGTTTTAGAGGTTTTAAATGGCTTTGTAAAGGAGGGCAAGGTAAGGCATGTTGGGGTTTCTAATGAAACGCCTTATGGTGCTATGAAGTTTATAGAGGCTAGTAAAAAAGGATTACCCAGGATTAAAACGATTCAAAATGTTTATAATTTATTAAACAGAGCTTTTGAAATTAACCTAGCTGAGGTTTCGCATAGAGAAAACGTAGGCTTACTGGCATACTCTCCACTTGGATTTGGAGCTTTGTCAGGTAAATATCTAAGCAATCCAAATGCAAAAGGTAGAATAACCTTATTTGAAAGATATAAGCGTTATTTGGATCCGCACATTACGCATGCGATAACTCAATACAAAGTAATAGCAGATAAGCACGGTGTAAGTTTAACGCATTTAGCATTGGCATTTGTAAACCAACAGTCTTTTGTAACGAGTAATATAATTGGGGCAACTACTATGGCGCAATTAAAAGAAAACATTGCTAGTATAGATGTAAATCTTACAACAGAAATATTAGCGGATATAGAAGCGGTAAATTATGTGTTGCCTAATCCAGCAGGGTAGTAGTTTTTGAATATAAAAATAAACCCAGAAGTTTTTTAAGCTTTTGGGTTTTACTATTAGTTAAACAAAGTTTTTATTACTTTAGGAAAAGCACTTAAGTGTATATTATTACTGATAATTATTACAAAAGCTCCAATATCATAGCAAAATGGATTAAGTCAGTAATTTTATTAGTATCTAGCTTTTTGTAAATGTTTTTTCGGTGGGTTTGTACGGTATGCTGTGAGATAAATAACAAATCGCTAATTTCTGCAGTAGGATGTCCTTTAGCAATTAAGCGCAAAATAATTTTCTCCTGTTTTGTAAGCGACATAAATTTCAACCAGGTTATTTCGCTTTTAGTTACAGGATCAAACACTTTTTTAAATACAGTACCAACTAGTCCTAAATCCTCTGTAAAGTTACCAATGTTAAAATAATTATTGTCGTCTAAAAAAAGCTTATTGGCATAAAAATATTTCATTTCACCATTTGTTTTTAAGCTTTGTAAGTATGAGCAAATACCATCATTATCTGAAATTTTTTTAAATTTTTCAGCTTTTACTTTAGCAAATCTCAGTAAAATTGGACAAGATATACTTGGTAAATAACTCGTGCCAATTTCCACCAATTTTGCTAGTTCAGGTCCTTTTGATGTTAATTGATTATTAGTATAAGAGATGTTAAAGTTGTCTTGATTGTTAATGAATACAGAAAAAGGAACATAATCATTAACTTGATTAAATAGTTCCGTATCAGTTAAGTATAAATTTCTTAGCCGATAAGCAAACTCCTGATTTTTTAAAAGTTGTTCTTTTTCTGTGTGTAGTTTCATCTTTTTAATTTTCAGAAAATACTTCTTGGGCAATTTTATGAAGTATAGTGTTAAATTCCTGAGGTTTTTCTATACTTGGGTAATGGCCGCAGTTTTCAAATTTTATTAATTTGCAATTGCCATTACAATTGTTTGTAACCTCTTGTAAGTATTCAGGGTTGACCGATGGGTCTTTTTTTCCAGCAATTATATATTTGGGGATATCGAGTGTTGAGAATATTTCTAATTGGTTGGATAATTTGTTTTCCATTAAATCTATTCCGATAGCCTTTCTAACTAATGGATTTGCTTTTTTAAAATCAGCAACTAATTGTGGTATAGTTTCTTTGTTACATACGGCTGCACTTACTGCCATTTCAATATCTCCTTCTGAAGGATGTTCGGTTAAAAATGTTTGTAAAGCAGGAACAGGTAAAAAGGCCTCTTCAAAATTAATAGGTTTTTTTACGGGCGGTGTTCCAAAAATTACGATTCCTCTTAAATTGGCTACTTCAGGTGCGATTTCAATGGCTAAATGACCTCCTAAAGAGTTTCCAACAAGTAGTATTTCATCATCAATGTCGGCTATTTGATTTAGGATATCTTTTGAATAGGCTTTTATTGAAAAGTCTTCTGCATTAGTAGAATTGCTACTATGATTCCCGTGACCTAGAAGGTTTAGACCAATTTTAGTATGCGTTAGTATTTTTGATTCTATGATAGGTCTAAAAACTTCAGAGGAAGAAGAGTTACCATGTATAAAAATAATTGTCCCTTTTTTTTTCTTCATAATTAGTTAGTTTTACACTACTAAAGTTAATGTTTTTAAAATGAAAATTGACATAAACTATTGTATATCTATAACAAATTATATTCCTGAAAATTGTGGGCTATTTCCTTAACTTTTGTGAACCAGTAGTCTTTTGTAGTGAGTAACATAATAGGGGGAGCTATTATGACGCAATTAAAAGAAAAGATAGAAAGTGTCAATGTTACTTTATCAAGCGGGATTTTAGCTAAAAATTGAAGCAGTACATGCAGTAGTTTCTAATCAAGCACCTTAATTACTTAACAGTTATTATTTTTTTTAAAGAAACAGCTTTTCCTTTTTTTGAAAAACCTTCCAGACATACTTCAAACTGACCTTTGCTATCTGATGTGTAAAAAATAAGGATAGTTTTTTCACCATCTAATTTTACATTAGGGTTCCAGAATAATTGAGATCTATAATCGGGTATTCGGTCGTGCTTATGGCCTGTTTTATATGTTTGATTGTAGTACTTTTTAATTGTTTGTGGCTTTGATAATGTAATGTTTTTTACATGATCACCGTATTCTTTGCTTTTAAAAGAACCGTCTTTTGTTTCTATTAAAATTATTCCATTAAATCTTTCAGAGCCATATATATATTCTTCTTTTAAAAAACTTATTTGAGATATTTTATGAGAGTCATAATTAATAATGTCATCATGTTTTTGAATTAAAACACCATCGAATAAAACTAGTGGTAATACATCGTATTTACTTTCAAACTTTACTTTGAAGAATGAATGTTCTTTAGTTTTTTTGATTACTATTTCAGGAATGATTTCAATAATTGTTTCTTTTAATGTAGGGAATCTTGTAAAGTCATCTAGTAAGTAAGTTTGTATCTTATTCTCTTGAAATAACTTAGTTGATTTAATTGATTTTATACTATCGGGCTTAGCTTTAAAATAGGCATTTTCAATTTGATTATGAATACTTCTTTGGAGTATAGCATTTTTTAGTTTTGATGATAGTTCAAAATTATTAAACACTAAATCCCCATAATTTATGGAAGGTTGATTGTTTAATAAAATCTTAAACCCTTCTCTTTCATTATTGAAAATTTGAAAAAAGGCATCATTACCATCGTATTCTTTGTCTAAATTGAAATAAAACACTCCATTTTTATTAGTAGTTGCAATTTTGAAAAGTCTTTTTTTTCCAGGAATAGAAAGAGAAACTTTAATATTAGCTGCGGGTGTATTTGCTTTTTTAGTAACTATTTTCCCTTGTAGTAGCTCTCCTCTCATTTCTGGCAAATAAATGGAGTCGTTACTTAGTAACGGAGTTAATTTATCAGTGTTTTTAAAAAGGGTTTCATAAGTTTTAGATGTGTTTTTGGAAGGGCCAACCATGTCGCCAATTGACTTAACTGAAATAGAATAACTTCCTTCTAAAAAATCTTTTTTTAAACTATTAATAGCTAGGGTAACTTTTTTCCTAGTAGAGTAAACATCAGAGTCCAAGTTAATATTAACGTCATTCGTTTGATTAATGTTATTATAGGTATTGATGAGTGGTGTCTTCTCTTCTATAGGCTCTTTAAAAAGATGATGCTGATTACTAAGATATGGGTTGATTATTGCAATGTCATTTTGAAAGAAATTAAACCCTTTATTGTTTTTCATCCATTGTGTATAGGCGATGAGTTTGTAATTTCCAGAAGGAATAGTAGTAGGAATAAAAATATCACCTTGACCTTGACCTTGACCTCCAGAGAGTGTTATTTTTTGTTTTAGAACAACTTGTTTGTTTTCATTAACAATTTCTAAGTAGCCAATTTTACTAATGTTGCTTAGGCTGTTGGTTTTGTTGTTGATACAATAGAATTTATAGAATATATACTCTCCAGAAATTATTAAGGTACTGTTTTGATGAACGTAAACCTTTTCTGTAGGTATAGTATTAAAATTTTTAGAGCTAATATTTTTTGAGATATTTTGCCCATATGACAATGTAATCCCTAAAATAATAAACGTAAGTAGTTGTATTGTTGTTTTCATGTAATGCTATTATATGTTTATTCTACCCAAAAGGCTGGAACAATGTTAGAGCCTAACGACCTGCAATCACCACATACTTTTGGAACCATAATCCAAGGTAAATCTCCGGTAGGGGTTGCTAACGGGTTATTTTGATAGTATTTGTTAGTGCCTAAAGAAACTAAAAGAGGTGATATTTCTGGGTCATCTGGGGAGTAAGGATCTCTAAGTAGGGGTGTTTTTTTTAAACACTCTGAGGGGTAAGGAGGAAGTTCTTCGTTTGGGAAAAAATCTTCATAATTAAAATAAATCCTTTGTTCAGAAACTGATGACACATCAAAATAACCAATAATTTTTTCATTAGGATTGCTGGTAGAGGTAATATTACCGCGATTATACCCTGTTTGAGTTTGTGAAAAAATATTGTCAGAACTTGATAGTTCATTAAGTATTTTATAATAACTATTTGCTCCTTCGTTTTGAATATATTGTCTAACGAGTATACTGTACCTATGTAAAGTTATATAGTCGCTTTGTTTGATAAAGCGCACAGGAAGCTCCGTAATTGCATGATCGCTGAATTCATTAATGTTTGTAAGGTTGATATTTGTTGAGTTTATGGTTTTGTAGCAAACCCTCTGTTCTTCTTCTTTTAAAACGAGAGAATAATCTACAATAGCTTCACCAGGAACCACTACTACTTTTCCATCATATGGGGACCAAAAAGGAGCAATTATTTTATAGGTTTCTTCGTATGTATGGCGGTAATATGTAGAATTCCCAGAAGGGTCATAACTATCAATGTAAATAAATATACCATCGTCTCCCTGGTTGTTGGTTTTCCTTATGGCATATAAATCATCTATTTGAGTGACTGCTGGTAACTGAGAAGCTTCTGATGAATATGAATTTCCATTTGTAGTAGTTATGAAAAGTTGGTAGTTTATATCGGGTTGAGCGCTAAACTCTATACTAGAATGATATTTTCCTGAACTTGATTCATTAAAATCATATGTATTGTTGTTGGAATCGACTATTTGTACGGTGGCATTATTTTCATAATTAATATCGTCTTCCTCTAATTTACGGGTTCTACTTAATGTAATAAGTTGATGTTTGTATTCATTTGTAATGGTTGCCTCAATTACAATAGCATCTTCAAAAACGGATGTTTTTGGTTGGTATGGCTCAACACAGCTATGGTGCGTTATTGTAAATATTACTATTAATAAATAGCTAACTATTTTTTCTTTTTTCATAGTTAATTAAAATTTAAAATTATAGGTATAGGCATTGTAAATATTGATATTCGATAAGCTTTCGTTTCACCATTTCTGGTTACAAAATATATCGAGTAAGGGTTTTTTCTTCCGAGAAGATTATATGTTGATATATTCCATAAGCTATATGCTAATTTTTTAGTTTTATGATTCCTCTCAATATTTACCCCAATATCTAATGTTTTGATGAACGTAAACCTTTTCAGTGGGTATAGTATTAATATTTTTAGAGTTAACTCTTTTTGAGGTTTTTTGTCCATATGACAATGTAATTCCTAAAATTATAAACGTAAGTATTTGTATTGTTGTTTTCATGTAATGCTATTATATGTTTATTCTACCCAAAACTCTGGAACAATATTAGAACCTAAGTATCTACAATCACCACATTTATATGGAACCATAACCCAGGGTTCATTTCCTTCTGAAAATTGATTGTATTCATAGTATTTTGTAGAATATAAAGAAAGTAATAAAGGAGAGTTTTCTGGTTCAGGGGAGTAGGGGTTGGTAAGCATAGGTGTTGTTTTTATACATTCTGACGGGTAGGGAGGAAGGCTTTCGTTAGGAAATAAATCTTCATAATTGAAATAAAGCCTTTGCTCAGAAACTGATGACACATCAAAATAACCAATAATTTTTTCATTAGGATTATTGGCAGAGGTAATATTGCCGCGATTATACCCTGTTTGAGTTTGTGAAAAAATATTATCAGAACTTGATAGTTCATTAAGTATTTTATAGTAATTATTGGCTCCTTCGTTTTGAATATATTGTCTAACGAGTATACTATAGCGGTGTGATATTATATAGTTACTTCGTTTAATAAAACGCACAGGAAATTCACTAAGTTCATTATTGATGTATTCATTAATGTTTGTAAGGTTGATATTTGTTGAGTTTATGGTTTTGTAGCAAGCCCTCATTTCTTCTTCTTTTAAAACGAGAGAATAATTTACAACACTTTGACTAGGAATTACTACTACTTTTCCATCAAAAGGGGACCAAAAAGGAGCAATTATTTTATAGGTTTCTTCGTATGTATAGCGGTGATATGTAGAGTTTCCAGAAGGATCATAACTGTCAATGTAAATATATACACCATCGTCCCCCTTGTTGTTAGTTTTCCTTATGGCATATAAATCATCTATTTGAGTGACTGCTGGTAACTGAGAAGCTTCTGATGAATATGAATTTCCATTTGTAGTAGTTATAAAAAGTTGGTAGCTTATATCGGGTTGAGCGCTAAACTCTATACTAGAATGATATTTTCCTGAGCTTAATTCATTAAAATCATATGTATTGTTGTTGGAATCGACTATTTGTACGGTGGCATTATTTTCATAATTAATATCGTCTTCCTCTAATTTACGGGTTCTACTTAATGTAATAAGTTGATGTTTGTATTCATTTGTAATGGTTGCCTCAACTACAATGGCATCTTCAAAAACGGATGTTTTTGGTTGGTATGGCTCAACACAGCTATGGTGCGTTATTGTAAATATTACTATTAATAAATAGCTAACTATTTTTTCTTTTTTCATAGCTATTTAAAATTTAAAATTATAGGTTATTGTAGGTATAGGCATTGAGAATATTGAGCTTTGATAAGCTTTCGTTTCACCATTTTTGGTTACAAAATATATCGAGTAAGGGTTTTTTCTTCCGAGAACATTGTATATTGATATATTCCAAAAGCTGTGTGCTAATTTTTTAGTTTTATGATTCCCTTCAATATTTACCCCTATATCTAATCTGTAATAATCGGGTATTCTAAATTCATTTCGATCGCTATAATGAGTATATTGTACTCCGTTGTAAGTATATTCTCCTAAAGGATAAGTTATTGGTCTTCCTGTTTGGTATGAAAAATTAGCAGAAAGGCTATAGCGTTCTGTTAATTTGTAATTGGATACCAAGCTCAAATCGTGAGGCTTGTCATAGTTTGAAGGGAAATATTCTCCATTGTTAACACGTTCTTCTAATGCTTGACCGTTTAATCTAAATAGTGAACGAGAATAGGTATATGCTATCCATCCATTTAATTTTCCTTTGGTTTTTTTAACTAATAATTCAATACCATATGTTTTTCCATCTCCTTGAATAACCTCGGTTTCAATGTTTTTGTTTAAGTATAAGTCACCACCAAGTTTATAATCTAAAACGTTTTTAAGTTTCTTATAATATCCTTCAATACTTAGTTCGTATGTGTTTTCATTAAGGTTTTTATAAAATCCTAAAGAAAATTGATTGGCTTGTTGTGGTTTTATATTTAAGTTAGAAAGTCTCCAAGTGTCAGTTGGTGATGAAGTAGTGTTGTTTGATAGAGTATGAGAGTATTGATAAGTGCTGTTAAAGCTTACTTTGGTTGAAAAACTAGGAGTTATTGTGTATCTAGTTCCAACACGTATTTCTGGTCCACCATACGTTTTTATTATTTCGTTTTTTGAAAAATTTAAGGTGTCAATTACTGTAGTTTCGTTTTTTGGCCCGTTTGGTTCATATCTTCTTTGGCTACCTTCTCCTAAAGCTGCGAATAGTGAATATCGTATACCTGCATTAACTTGAAGTTTTTTATTTATTTTCAGATTATCAGAAATGAAAAGTGCCGACTCAAGTGCTTTTTCTTTAGGGATTTCAAAAGGAGTTATAGTTGATGATGCATTAAGAGCTTCTTTTTTTCCTGGATTAATCCCATAGAGTTTACTTGATATTCCGTAGTTGAATTTATGTCTTTTTTTATAGGAATATTTCATTTTAAGTTTCAACTCAGTTTCATTTACATTATAACCAGAATTAAAACCATTATTGTTTGGGCTGTCATATTTGATGTTGAATTTATACTCACTATTTGCAATAATTAAGCTTCCTTTATTTCTATCATTAAATTTATGATCCCATTTTAGTGAAAAAAGTCTATTGCTATAACTGAATAAAGAATCTGAAGTAATTTTGAATTTATCTTTGCTATAGTATGCGGTGGTTTTTAAGGTGTTGTTATCATTAATTTTGTGGTTGTACTTCATGATAACATCATAAAAAGAAGCTTTGCTGTTTTTTAAAGATTCTTCATCTAAAGATTTTAATATCCAATCAGAATATGTAGCTCTACCTCCTGCAATTATGGCGGCTTTATCTTTAATTATAGGGGCTTCTAATGTAAGGTTACTGGTTACTGGGCCAATAGCTCCTTCTCCTGAGAATTTTTTTACGTTTGCATCCTTTGTTTTGATGTCAAAAACAGAAGATAGTCTGCCTCCATATTCGGCAGGTATATGTCCTTTATAGATTTCAGCTGTTCCTGTGGTATAAGGGTTTAATGCTGAGAATATTCCAAAAAAATGAGAAGGATTATATATTGTAGCGTCATCTAGAAGAATTAAATTTTGATCAGTTTTTCCTCCTCTAACGTTATAACCTGAAGCACCCTCTCCTGCAGTTGTTATTCCTGGAAGTGTAGTTGCAACCTTTAAAATGTCACGTTCACCAAGCACCAAAGGGATGGTTTTTGATTTTTCAACATCTATTTTGGTTACTCCTGTTGTTGCTTCTTGGATATTCTTCTCAATAGAAGCATTTAGAACGACTTCATTTAAAAGTTCATTATCTTCAGATAAATCGAAATTTAATGACCCATCGTTATAAATAATTAATTTTTGGGTAACATTTTCTATCCCTAATTTCCTTACTTCAACAATGTTTTCACCTGAGGGTATTTTTAAAGAGTAATAGCCATTTTGATTTGTAGTGGTGTTGATGTTTTTGTTTTTAACAAGTATTATTAAGTTGTTAATTGGTGTGTTGGATGTTTTGTTTTTTATTATGCCTGAAAGAGTGTAAAATTTCTTTGAGTTGTTTTTGCTTTCTTTTCCAATTTTTATTGTTTTAAGCTTAGCAACTTTGTTAGTCTCATTTTTTTGATAAAAAACGGGTGTAAATTGTTTTTGTTCATGAACTACTTCTTCAGTTTTTTTAAAAAAATCATCAGGAAGTGAATCATGAATAGTGTTGTTTTCAGTTAAGATGATTTTATGGCCATCGGCTATGTAGTAGTTTAAGTTTGTATCGATAAAAAGCTCATTAAGGATACTGTCAATTGAAGCGTTTTTATACTCCCCAGAATAAAGGGTTTTATCTAGCCAATTTTCAATATAGTAAAAATGATAGCTAGTAGTTTTTTCAACTAATTCAATAATTTCATTTTTTGTTAAATTGTCAAAAGTTAGAGACGTTTTTTCTTTTATGTTTTGAGCTAATGTAAAATAAAATGATAACGATAAAGTAGCAAATAATAGTTTTTTCATCTGTCTAAATACTTTTTAATAGGCGATTTAGTAAATTAATCTTAAAGCCTTCTGGGTTTGATTTTAAAAACGATTTATTTGTGCCGTAAAATGAGTTTATTTGTTTTTTAGATGTTTTGAAAACTTTTATAAAATCTTTTTTAGTATTTAAATCATGATATTCGTTTTTATATAATAGAGTGTATTTGTTTCTACTCTTGAAATAACTATATATTGTACTGTTTTCAAACAGTTCTCTTCTTGTTTTTATGTTTTTTTTGAAGAGTGTATTTATGTTGTTTTTAAATATGATTTCATAAAAAAACGGTTGACCATTATTGGTAATGTGTTTTATAAAATGGTGTTGTTTAATTGAAAATTCATCAATTAAATTGTTAGATAAAATTATTAAATCATGTCCTTGTTGATTGGGGAGTTTTACGATTAGCTTATTGCTAAAAATATCATATTTAATTAATATGTTACTGTATATATTTCCATCATAAATTATCCGTCCATGGGAAAATTTTTGATCCTTGAAATATTGATGACTCTTATTTAGTGTTTTGAATGTTTCTTTATGAAATTTCCCGTTATTGATATTAATGTTTTCATTTCCAACTTGCTTATCAAACCAGTCATAGTAAAGGTTAATATTAGGGTCGTTTTGACCAAAAATGAAATTGCTAACAAAGAGGGTGTGTACTATAAATAGTAGTAATTTTTTTTTAGGGGTCATTAGGTTTAGTTAGTTTGTTGTAAATATAGGGAAATTATTGGGTTATTATTAGGGAATGTGATAAAGTTAAAATTGATTATATTAGATGTTATTTATTGAGAAACGAATAGGGAATTAAGTTTATTGTTGATGGAAAAGTATATTGAATCATTTGTAAAAGCGTTTAATGGTAGTTTACACTGGACATGGAAATCTATTATATTCGAAGTAAACCCGTGGTATACTAATTTTTTCTGGGGCTTAATAGTAATTTCATTATTTGTTTGGGGCCTGGAAATGGTGTTTCCATGGCGAAAAAACCAGGCGTTATTCAGAAAGGATTTTTGGTTAGACGGATTTTATATGTTCTTCAATTTCTTTGTTTTTTCAATAGTGATCAGTGGCTTTTATAAAGTGCTAGGATTGTTGTTTGCAAATTTAGGAATCACTATAAAAAGCATAATGTTATTTGACATTTCAGAATTGCCAAGCGGATTGCAATTATTGGTGTTTTTTGTGTTGTTAGACTTCGTACAATGGTTTACACATATATTGCTGCATAAATATGCCTTTTTATGGGAGTTTCATAAAGTGCATCATTCCGTAAAAGAGATGGGTTTTGCAGCACATTTACGATACCATTGGATGGAAAATATATTCTATAAACCTTTAAAAACTGTAGGTGTAATGTTACTTGGTGGGTTTGAACCTGAACAAGCTTTTATAGTGCATTTTGTAGCAATTGCAATTGGCCATTTGAATCATGCGAATATTAAAATTACTTGGGGCTGGTTAAAATATATTTTTAATAACCCAGTTATGCATTTATATCACCATGCTAAAATACTCCCGGAAAATAAACCTAATGGAGTTAATTTTGGTATTAGTTTAAGTGTTTGGGATTATATGTTTAAAACAAATTATATTCCTGAAAATAGTGGGGCTATTGCTCTAGGTTGGGAAAATGACGATGATTTCCCTGAAGGCTTTTTTCAACAACTAATAATTGGCTTTGCGCAAAATAAAAAAAGGTAGAAAACTTACATTTTCTACCCTTATAATACTTCTTATTTTTGATAGTGTTCTATTTTGGAATAACAGTTTTTCCTGACCATTCTAAAATTCCTCCACTAAGATTATTAGTATCATTAATCCCTATTGAATTCATTACTTGACATGCTTGTCCGCTTCTAGCACCACTTCTGCAATAAATATAATAGTTCTTACTCTTATCTAATTTTTCAATTTCATTCATAAATGATTGAGGGTCTAAAATGTTTATCATAATAGCATTTTCAATTATGCCTTCAGCCCATTCATCAGGTGTTCTTACGTCTAAAATAACGGTATTATTATCTTCTAAAATTGAAGTAGTCCACTCAGTTTGTGTTAAATTTTTCATTTGCTATTTAATAGTTGTGTGTTATAAAGTAGATGGGCAAACGTAATCAGAAATAGAAACGGTTGTTTTCTTGATGGCTCCAAAACCTCCTTTTACATCTGTTATATTGTGTATTCCTCTGCTTTTTAAAATTGATGCCGCAATTACGGAACGATACCCTCCTGCACAATGAACGTAACTAGCTTCTTCAGCTTGGAAATCGGACAGGTAATCGTTTATTTTGCTTAAAGGCGTATGTGTTGCGTTTGTGATATGAGTAGATTGGAATTCACCAACTTTACGGACATCAAACACTTTGGTGTTGCCTTTTTCTGAAGCAAATTCCTCAGCAGTAATTGAGCGTAAGGTATCAGTTGCTCGGCCTTCATTTTCCCAAGCTTTAAAGCTTCCTTTTAAAAACCCTAAGGTATTGTCAAATCCTACTCTTGATAGTCTAGTAATTACTTCTGCTTCACGTCCTTCAGGAGCTACTAATAAAATAGGCTGATTTACATCACCTATCAATGCGCCAACCCAAGGAGCAAAGCCACCATCAATACCAATAAATATGGAGCGTGGAATATGTCCCAGAACAAAATCATTCTGATGACGGACATCCAATACAATAGCGCCAGTATCATTTACTTTGCTTTCAAAATCTGTAGGTGATAATCCTTGTGTCCCTCTTTTTATAACGGCATCTAGATCATCATATCCTTCCTTGTTCATTTTAACGTTTTGCGGAAAATATGCTGGCGGAGCTAGTAATCCGTCAGTAACTTCAGTAATAAACTCATCTTTGGTCATATCCGCACGTAAGGCGTAATTGGTCATTTTCTGGTTACCAATTGTTCCTGTGGTTTCTTTACTCATGTTTTTTCCACAAGCAGAACCTGCGCCATGAGCTGGATATACAATTACGTCATCAGCTAAAGGCATTATCTTACTACGTAAACTATCATATAAATAACCTGCTAAATCTTTTTCAGTAATACTCCCTGCTTTCTGTGCTAAATCAGGTCGCCCTACATCTCCTATAAATAGGGTGTCACCGCTAAATATTGCATGATTTTTTCCCTCAGCATCAATCAATAAATAAGTGCTACTCTCCATGGTGTGGCCAGGAGTGTGTAATACTTTTATAGTGATTTCACCTAGTTTAAACTCTTGATTATCTTCTGCGATAGTTGCTTTAAATGAGGTGTCAGCATTTGGTCCAAAAACTATTGCTGCACCTGTTTTTTTAGCTAAAGTAACATGGCCGCTAACAAAGTCAGCGTGAAAATGTGTTTCAAAAATATATTTGATTTTAGCATCATCAAGTTTTGCTCTATTAATGTAAGGTAGTACTTCGCGTAATGGATCAATTATGGCCACTTCGCCCTTACTTTCAATATAATAAGCTCCTTGTGCTAAACATCCGGTATATATTTGTTCTATTTTCATGTGTTTATATTTTTTCTGTCAATAACCATATGAGACCCCCAATACAGTCATATATCTGTTCGATATGATTTTTGTCTTGGATATTTCATGATATTGAAATTCAGTATTTAATATTCAAAGGTATAAATAGTTTGTTGTTTAACCCGAAAAAGTATGTTAGATGTTTGTTAGTATTTATTGTTTCACAAAAAATTCCATGTAAAAAATGAAAAAGGCCATTGCAAAAACAAAATAGCCAAATCCTTTTTTTAATTTTTTTCCATCAACAAAGTTACTTAAATAGCTTCCTATGAAAATTCCTACAAGTGAAATTAATGTAAAGGTAGTTAGGAACACCCAATTTACCTCCATTGTAAATACATCTCCTAATAAAAACCCAGTTAATGATTTTAAAGCAATAATAATTAATGAAGTACCTACAGCTGTTTTCATTTCAAGATTAGCAAGTATTACCAAGGCTGGGATGATAATAAAGCCTCCTCCAGCTCCAATTAAACCTGTTATTACGCCTACAACAATTCCTTCTAAAACAATTAGTTGGTAGTTGTAAGATGTATTTTTCACAGTGACATCAAGTATCTCTTTTCGATCTTTAAGCATCGAAATAGCAGCAGGAATCATAAGTACAGCAAATAGGCCAAACATTGCCATCCTACGAGTGAAGTCAAAACCATTAATGGCAAAAAGTACATCCGGTAATGCTGGTATAACAAATTTTCGTACAATAGTGACTCCTATAATTGCGGGTATTCCAAAAACAAAAGCAATTTTCCAATTAACAAACCCCTTAAGATGTTGTTTTACGCCACCAACAAGGGCACTTGATCCTACAATGAATAGTGAATAAGCAGTTGCCATTTTTTCATTTATAGAAAATAAGTATGCGAGAACAGGAACGGCTAATATAGAACCTCCACCCCCTATTAGTCCAAGGGATATACCGATTGCTAAAGCACTGAGATATCCAAAAACCTCAATTAATTCCATAAAAAATGTTGTTTATATTATTGGGGTTATAATTTTGTAAATGTACCATGAGTTTAGGAAATATACAAAATTCTTTTATAATGTGATATTTTTATGAGGAGTTCTCTGATTAGGCTAGCAATTCACTTACCACATCTTCGATTTTAGAAACTAAGATAAGTTCTATTTTTGGATTTTTTGTAGCAATTTTATTATGTTTGGAGATTAGTATTTTAGTGAATCCTAATTTTTCTGCTTCTAAAATTCGTTGATCAATTTTGTTGACGGGCCTAATTTCTCCCGACAATCCAACCTCTCCAGCTAGACAAATATTTTTATCAATAGTGATATCTTCATTACTTGAAAGTATTGCTGCAACTACTGCTAAATCTATTGCTGGGTCATCAACAGAAATCCCTCCTGTAATGTTTAGAAAAACATCTTTAGCACCAAGTCTGAATCCAGCTCTTTTTTCAAGAACAGCAAGGAGCATGTTTAATCTTTTGGCGTTGTATCCTGTGGTGCTTCGTTGTGGTGTTCCGTATACAGCAGTACTCACTAATGCTTGAATTTCTACAAGTAACGTACGCATTCCTTCTATGCTAACTGCAATGGCATTACCACTAAGTTGATGGGAGTTTTTTGAAATAAGAATTTCTGATGGATTTGAAACTTCTCTAAGCCCATTTCCAAGCATTTCAAAAATGCCGATTTCCTGTGTTGATCCAAATCGGTTTTTTATGGATCGTAGTATTCTGTATACATGATTTCTGTCTCCTTCAAATTGTAATACAGTATCAACCATGTGTTCTAGTACTTTCGGTCCGGCAATATGACCATCTTTAGTAATATGGCCTATTAATAGCACTGGAGTTGCCGTTTCTTTCGCAAACTGTATCAGCTCAGAAGTGCATTCTCGAATTTGAGAAATGCTCCCCGCAGAGGATTCTACAAAATCAGTGTATAATGTTTGGATAGAATCAATTACTACAAAATCAGGAGTTGTAGCTTCAATTTGTTTGAAAATGTTTTGAGTTTTTGTTTCTGTTAAAATCAAGCAATTGTCAGAACTTTTTGTGATGCGCTCCGCACGCATTTTTATTTGCTGAGCACTTTCCTCTCCAGAAATATATAATGTTTTGAAAGGAAGTTTTAAGGCAAGTTGCAACAGTAACGTTGATTTTCCAATTCCAGGTTCTCCTCCAAGTAGTGTCAGAGACCCAGGTACAATTCCGCCTCCAAGAACACGATTAAATTCCTTACTAGTAGTTTTTAATCGTACTTCTTGAGAGTTTTGTATATCAGCAATTTTAATGGGTTTAGCAACTCTAATTTTTTTGTCAGAGCCTAAGTCCCAGCTTTTTTTTACTTCTTTTTGAATAATTTCTTCAGCAATAGTATTCCAGTTATTGCAAGAGGTACACTGTCCTTGCCATTTTGCAAAGGAAGTGCCGCAATTTTGACAATAAAAAGTAGTTGTTGTTTTTGCCATAGCTACAAGCCGAAATCTGCTTTAATAACTTCAGCATAGTGTAACATGTCGTCCTTGGTTAATCGTCCAATTTCGTTCATGATATACCCTGAGGTGTATGCTTTTATGGCTTTTTTAGGTTCTCCTGTGTTTTCATAGTGTACCCCCATATAATACAATCCAAGCATCGATTCAGGATACTCTTCTTTAGCAAGCTTACTTAATAATTTGAAAGCTTCCCATTCTTCGTTTTTCTTTAATGCAGCTTCAGCTGCGTTAAAGTCGTTAATTCTGATTTGTTTGTCTAAACCATAAAGGCTTTTTATGGTGTCGTATTTTTTTACTAGATAATCATATGCCGTTCCCTCATCAATAGTCAGCATTTTTTCTTTGTATTCTTTTCGGTCAATTGGTTTGTAAGCTTTGTATATTTTTTCAAAAGCCGTTGGAATTGCATGATTAACTAGCTCATAATGTGATTTTCCTTTGTAGTAGTTGTAATTGTAGTTAAGGTTTTCATTTGAAATAGCTTCAAGTACTTTATTTAAAGCACCGATGCTTGTTCTGCTCCTTTTTCTGTCATCTTCAGCAGTAGTTAATGAATAGAAAATTGGAGTTTGAATATCAGCAAATTGTTCTTTTAATCGAAGCTCCATTTTAGGGGTGAATTGTGGGCTTAATGATATGTAAGCGTTAAAGAATGGTTTTTCTTGAAACAAATAAAAGTTTAAGAAATTAGCAGATTCTCCATGGCCTATAATAGTTCTGAAAGGTACGGTTCTATAATTATTGTCAATAAAATTGAATAAATCATAAGTTATGAATTCAAAAAATTCAGCTCCAGTATCAGCTGGAAGACCGTTGATTTCATCACAAGAAAAATCTAAAGGTTTTGAGTTTATTTGATTTATTCCAACTACAATAGCGTCTGGCATTTCATCCCAGTAAGAATAGTAGTCAGAAATTCCTGCAACAGGCTCAAATAAGTAGTCACCATCAAAAACAATAATAACAGGATACATGGTATCAACGTTTGCTTCGTAGTTTCTAGGTACTTGAATTTTTAACTGTCTTTTTTCGCCACCTGGCCCGTCAATTTCTCTATAAACAGTTTGGGAAAAGGTGTTAATGCTAGTAAATGCAATTGCGATAAGTAAAATTAGTTTTCTCATTATATTGTAAAGTTTACGGTAAATGGATGTACAATATACTGATTATTTTCTTCTATTGTATATTGGAAGATAAAAGAATGAAATTGCCCCTAAGACAATAGTTAATGCTGTTTGAGCGCTCCACATAATCCATCCGACTGCTTGTGAAGGTTCGCTTGCAAAACCAAATAAAGAAAGGGTTTCTTCTATCGCAATGGGGTAGGCTAGAAAACCACCATTTGTTGTAGCTACAGCAAAAGATCCCGTGACAAATGATGTTAAAACGGCAGCTATTGAAGGAGTTTTGGTTTCTTCTATAGAAAAGAAAACGACATAAAACATTAGAACGTACATTGTCCAGATAAAAACGGTATGAAATATAAAAGCCCATTTTTGTTTCATCTTTAATATACTTGTAACACCTTCTTTTAGTCCTAAAATAAAAGATTTGATTTTGACGATTATTTTATGATTAGATTTTTGAATTTTTTTAAATAAAAAAACAAAAAGTAATAGACCGAAAAGTCCTATCCCAATAAGTTGAATAGGGTTGTTTGGGATTTTGGTTTTTAATAAATTAATGATAGTGTCAAACTGAACAAACAGGGCTAATGAAATAATGATCATAGTCATAATTAAATCGGCAATTCTCTCGGCAACAATAGTTCCAAAAGCTTTTTCAAAAGGGATTTTTTCGTAGCTAGCTAAGGTTGTAGCTCTCAGAACTTCTCCTGATCGGGGTATCCCTAAGTTTGAGAAATAGCATACGAATACAGCCATAGCTCTATTTTGAAAACTAGATTTACAGTTTAGAGGTTCAAGTAAATACTTCCATCTATGCGCTCGCGATAAGTGGCTCAGTGTTCCGAATAGTATGGATAAGTAAACCCAAGTATAATCAGCGCTTTGAATGTTTTCATATATAATAGCTCGCTGTTCTGATGTGTAGCTATTAAATAGATATAATAAAAGACCTGCTCCTAAAAAGATTGGGAGTGATATTTTTAATGCTTTTTTTAGTTTTTGCTTCAAAAAACTAATTTAACAAGTTAGTTTCTTCATTTGGGAAAACTAATGATGGTTTGAAGGTTTTAGCTTCTTCAATATCCATCATGGCATAAGTAATGAGGATTAATACATCACCAGGGGCTACCTTTCTTGCAGCGGCACCGTTTAGAGTGATTTCTCCAGAGTTTCTTGGTCCCGGAATAGCATATGTTTCTAAACGTTCACCATTGTTATTATTTACAATTTGAACTTTTTCACCTTGAACAATGTTCGCGGCATTCATTAAATCTTCGTCAATAGTGATGCTTCCTATGTAATTTAGGTCGGCTCCAGTGACTTTTATTCTATGAATTTTTGATTTTACTACGTGTACTAACATGGGGCAAAGATATTAATTTAAAGCAATATTATCTATTAATCTGATGTTATCAATAAATGCTGCAATAAATATTCTGTATTGTTGTTTTTTAGACTTTCTTTTTACCGGTTTTAAGGTTTTAATATCTGCAATAGAAACGTATTCCAAATCGAAATGTTTGTTTTTTGCAAATTCCTTAGTTACCCATTCCTCAACCTTTGAAGCGCTTTTTGAGTCAAACTGTTCTTTTGCTTTTAAAAGCGTTTTGTTAATGAAAGCAGCTTCTAGTCTTCCTTCAGGAGAAAGACGTTCATTACGAGAACTCATTGCTAGCCCAGATTGTTCTCTGAAAATGTCACATCCAATAATGTTAACTCGTAAATTGTACTTTGAAACTAATTTTTTTACAATTTGTAATTGTTGAAAGTCTTTTTCTCCAAAATATGCATTTGTAGGTGTTATTAGTGAAAAAAACAATTCTAAAACGGTACCGACTCCGTCAAAATGACCTGCTCTATGCTTACCTTCCATTTCGTGTTCTAATCCGTCAAAGGAATATTTTTTAGAAACGACATTATTCTGGTAAAATTCTTTTGCTGTAGGTGCAAAAATAACGATAGATGAATCAATTTTGTTGATTAAATTGATGTCATTATCTAAAGTTCGTGGGTATTTGTCTAAATCTGAGGCATTATCAAACTGAGTTGGGTTTACAAAAACACTAACTATTGTAATGTTGTTTTCGGTAACAGATTGCTTAATTAGTGAAGCATGACCTTGGTGTAAAGCCCCCATTGTAGGGACGTATCCGATAGTCTTGTTGTCTTTTTTAGTAGAGTTGATAAAAGTAAAAACCTCTTTTCGGGTATTGAAAACCTTCATTTGATAAAAATTAAATGAAGGCAAATCTAATACATTACTGCTAATCTGCATAATTTTTGTAATTTTGCAAAGTTTAAAATAATTTTTTTGCAGATTTAGATTTGCTGGAAATGAGCTTTTAATACTTAAAAAAACAAACGAATATTAAAAAAGATATAGAATGAAAGATAAGAGGGTTTTATTTATTTCTTCTGAAGTAGTACCATATTTACCAGAAACTGAAATTTCATCAAATTCATTTCAAGCAGCAAAAACTGTGAAT
>Ga0209291_1001066_pt1 | contig 25211 bp, 18 predicted proteins | sample GOMGulsemesocosm_FD_184633 | JGI IMG/M metagenome (GOLD analysis project Ga0209291, IMG submission 184633) | Methane-oxidizing microbial communities from mesocosms in the Gulf of Mexico - GOM9B Gulf of Mexico (SPAdes) (version 2) | ecosystem: Environmental > Aquatic > Marine > Cold seeps...
ATTGGGTTTGCCTCCCAATGCTACGTATAGTTATTTTGTAGAATTTTGGGTAAATCCAAAAGATCTTTTCAGACCTTGTCCGGATAACGAAATTACCGATAATACATGTGATTTATGCTTTCCTGAAGACACAGATGCTTCCTATATTTCTTGGGTGAATAGCAATAGGATTAGTAGGTATTATCAATGCGAGGTTTATGAAAAATATCCTTGGACTCAATTAGGATATACCTATGATTGGAATGCTGATAATAAATCGCATATTGGATTAAGTGAGTTCGTAATTAGAGAAAATAAAAACATTGTTGTCAAAGCTATTTATACTACAACCGAGTATTTAAATAAAAATACAAGCACAAAATAAATGTCGTAAAAATAGTATTAAACATATATTAACTGTCAACCAAAATTTTAATTATGAAATTATCAAATATAAAAGCCCCAGGAGTATATATTAATGAAGTTAGTGCTTTTGGGAATGCTGTGGTGCCTGTAGCAACAGCTGTACCTGCTTTTATAGGATATACCCCTTAATCCATATTCATGAAAGATGCTTCTAATCCAATAGTTTCAATGCCCACCAAACCTACAACCATTAATCAAATTATTACCACTTTAGAACAGATGGTATTAGATTCAGAAAAGAATCAAGACCCATTGGGTTATTTTACGGCACTATATCTGAAAGTTACAAAAAAAGTGAAAGAAGGTATTGACGATAATTTTTTTGATGATGGACCTAGAATGGAAGAATTGGATGTTGTATTTGCGAATCGATATCTAGATGCTTACTTCGCTTATAAAGATAATGAAACCATTACTGCATCATGGCAAAGAGCTTTTAAATTATCTACTAAGTATTGGCCAATAGTATTTCAACATTTATTGGTTGGCATGAATGCTCACATCAATCTTGACTTAGGTATAGCTGCTGCTCATGTTATGAAAGGCAAAAATATTGAAGATTTGGAGGATGATTTTAACAAAATAAATGACATATTATCTGCTTTGGTAGTAGGAGTAGAAAAAGACTTAGCTGAGATATGGCCTACCTTAAAAGTCATCTTAAAGCTAACAAGTAAGTTTGATGATTTTTTAGTTAACTTTAGCATGAAAATAGCAAGAAATGACGCTTGGAAGTTTGCTACAACTATTGTCAATAAACCACCTGAAGTGCTAAAAGGACTGATTGAAGTTAGAGATCAAAAAACCGCTAAAAATGCCAAAATTATTACCAATCCAGGGATAGTTGTAGGTACAATATTTGGCATTATCAGACTAGGTGAGCGAGGTACAGTTACTGAGAAGATTGAGAAACTGATGGCTTAATCATCCAAACCGTTGTATGTCATATTTCAAAACTTATTATAATTAAGTAAACAGAAATATCATGTAACAAAAACGCAAAATTATCGTCAAACAAGTAACATCAATCAATCAATCAATCAATCAATCAATCAAAAAATATTTCCATCATGAATAAACAAAAAAATACTTTACTTAAAACATTGTTTATAGGAGTTATTACTTTAATGACTTCTATTAGTTTTTGTTTTGGACAAACAAAAAATGAGCAACTTGACAAACTATTAACCCAATACCAAGAATATGGGAAATTTAATGGTTCTGTTCTGATAGCTGATCAAGGAAAGGTGGTATATAAAAAAGGGTTTGGAATGGCAAATATGGAATGGGACATTCCTAATGCTCCAAATACAAAACACCGTTTGGGTTCCATAACCAAGCAATTTACTGCAATGCTAATACTACAGCTTAGAGCAGAAAATAAACTTGATTTACATGCACCAATCACTAAATATTTACCAAATTACCCAAAAGGGAATGGGGATAAAATAACAACACATCATTTACTTTCGCATACTGCTGGATTACCTAATTATACATCATTTCCTAATTTTTTTAAAGAAGAAAGTCGCAACTACTATACTCCGGATGAGTTTGTAGAAAAATTTGCTAAAAAAGATTTGGAATTTACTCCTGGAGAAAAGTTCAATTATAGTAATTCTGGTTATTTTCTTTTAGGGGTTATTGCTGAAAAAATTACAGGTAAAACCTATGAACAACTGCTTCAAGAAAACATATTTTCACCTTTAAATATGAAGGATACTGGTTACGATAATCATGGAGAAATATTAAAAAACAGAGCAACAGGATATGAACAAAATGGTAATGGATTTGCAAATTCTAAGTTTTTAGATATGTCTATTCCGTATGCAGCAGGATCAATGTATTCTACAGTGGAAGATTTATACCTTTGGGATCAAGCACTATATACTACAAAGCTACTTCCACAAAAATATATGGATTTGTATTTTAAGCCCTACATACCAGCCTTTGGAAATAATTATTATGCTTACGGATGGGGAATAGGTACAGACAAAATAGGAAACACTAAAAAAAGTGTTGATGTCATTTCTCATGGAGGTGGAATTAATGGGTTTAACACTAAAATTTCACGAACAATATCAGATAAATCGCTAATCGTACTTTTAAATAATACTGGAGGTGCTCCTCTAAATGAATTGACAAGAGCTATAAGAGGTATTATGCATGGGGAAACCTATGATATCCCTAAAAAATCTCTTGCATACGACTTATTAGATATCATAAAAAACAAAGGGATTAGAGCAGGGATTGCTCATTTCAATGCTAAAAAAGATTCAGAGAACTTTGATGTAAACGAAAGTGAAATAAACCAAGTTGGTTACCAATTAATGGCTAAAGATAAAGTAGCAGAAGCCGCTCATGTTTTTAAATTAAATACGGATGTTTTTCCAAAATCTTCTAATGTGTATGATAGTTATGGAGAAGCTTTAATGGGCTTAGGAAAAAATGACCTTGCTATAAACAATTTTAAAAAATCGGTAGAATTGAACCCTGCAAATCAAAATGGAATTGATATGCTAAAAAAACTAGGCGTGGATACCAGCAAGCTAGTAAAAGATGCAATTGTACCTGAAGGGATTTTAGAATCTTATATCGGAAAATATGAACTTCAACCTGGGTTTATTCTTACAATTTCTAAGGAAGGAAACCAAATGAAAGCACAAGCTACTGGACAACAAATGATTGATATTTTCCCACATTCAAATGAAGTTTTTTATCTAAAAGCGGTAGTTGCTCAAATTACTTTTAATAAAGATGCGAATGGTAAAGTTGAAAGCTTAACCTTAGTACAAGGAGGGCAAGAAATGGTGGGGAAAAAGTTACCTAGCTAATAAGGTTTATGGAAAACATTAATTTTCTCAACTTTTATTTATGCTCAATTTTCAGAAAAATTATTGAATAAGAATTAACTTCAACAGGCTTGTGACTTTTAAGTCACAAGCCTGTTGAATATTTAAAAGAACCCTTCCTCACTACTCAATACTAACACCTTTAAAACTGAAGCGCCAAATTCCATAGTCTTCTTGAATGCTGGGGTTGGCATCACTGTCTGCTTAAAATTTATTTTCAGCAACGGCATCCTCAATTTCTTTAAGTTGTTTTTTGAGTTTTTTCAATTTGAGTTTGTCTTGATAAGTAAATACCACATGACCAAGCAAACAAAAGAAAACATAACCAATAAAAAAGCAAATGACTAAGCTTATATAGCTCATATTGGCTCTATCGGCAATAGATTCTCTTTCAGAATCCATATAATCATATTCTCCAGTATAGTTTGGGCCAGTGATAGAAAAAATTATCCCAAAACCGAGAACTTTAAGAGGCTGCTTTTTTAGAAGCGGAATTTTTTCTTCCAGTTTCTTGATCCGTGCAGAATATACATAGATTCTATTTTCTTGGTATGGTGTCATTATTCGTTAGTTTATATTAAAAAGGAATTTGTTTTATAGAAGTGTTAAAACAACTCATCTTTATTACTCAATCTAAGCACTTTCAAAATAGAAGCGCCAAATTCAATAGAGCGTTTTCCGTTCCAACCTTTTTGTATGTTGGGGTTGGCATCACTATCTTTAAAAGGCATTTCTAAGGTGTACGCCATGTTTCCAAAACGTTCCCCTATTTGTTTGGAGCATACTTTTAAGTTTGCTTGTTCTGGTAAGCTGTTTTCGTATCGGTGTACGTCTTGAAACTCGTTGGTCACGTTCATCCAATGTTGTTTGAATGCTTCTTCCTTTTCCATGGTATCGGCCTTCAAATTAGGAACTCCCATTAAACTAGTTACAAAATTATACGGTATGGCCTCATCACCATGAACATCCATTAAAAAGTCAACACCAACAGCATCCATTTTTTCTATACAATAATAAACTTCTGGGCTTTGTGCAACACTTGGGTTTTCCCATTCCCTATTGTAGTTTATTCCCAAGCCATTTACACGTAAATTACCGGCAATACTTCCGTCAATATTCATGTTAGGGATAATGTAGAAGCAGTGGTTTGCTAATAAGGCTTTGCTATCCTCATTGGTTTCGTCTAGTAAGCTTTCCACTAAACCTTGTATAAACCATTCCGCCATCGTTTCTCCAGGATGTTGGCGTGCCGTAAACCAAACGGTTTTCTTGTTTGCATTAGAGTCACCAATAACTAATAGTTCCACAGGTTTTCCTTCAGGAGTTTTACACAAGGTTGTTACAGTACATAAGGAGCTTTCTGAAGCCTTTGCTATCAAAGCCAAATGTTGTTGGTAGGAAAACGGTTCAAAGTACGCTACATACAACTCTTGTTGGTCTGTAGGAATATCAAAAACCAAGACACCATTTTCATAGCTAGTATCAATACGAAACCAATTTATGTTGTCGTAGGATACATTTACACGGTAGTTCTCCCAACCATCAGGAAAAGCACTGTCGCCAGCATTTGTAATGCGTACGTTTTGTGTGCTCCCTAGTTCAATATCCGACATCTTAAAATAAAACCATTGTAGAAATTCAGAATTGGTGTCCTTAGGAATTATTAATTCAATGTGTTGTGGTTGTATTGAAACTACTTCAATATTTCCGGCGTCGAAATTGCTATGTATCTGCATGAGATGTTTTTTGTAAAACTAGTTAATTTTATCGGCATAGTTATCTAGTATTCCTTACTTTTATGCTACCAGTATTTTAAACCTTTTTAGATTGCATGGAATTTTAAAACTAAAACTAACTAATGAAAAAACCACTAATGTATGCGCCGCTGTTCTACAGTATTTTGGATGCTTATAAAAGCGCAAATTGGCAATTTATTATTGGAAATAATAACGCATGAAAGAAACTAAAGATCCAACGACATTTAACTGCCACACACATACGTTTACTATAGATCATGTGCCAAATTTATTTGGTAAAAAGTTAGTGCCTGTTTTATATCAATTTGTAACTATGAGAGTTGTAAAATGGTATTATTTAAACCTCACTCCTAGGAATAGAACCTACAGAAAGTTTATTCATAGAAGCAATAAAATAAAGTATGGTTTTTTGAGTGTTTTAAAGTTTACTGTTGTTGGGTATTGGGTGTATTCGCTACTACTGTTTTTCTTTAAATGGTTATTTAAAATACTTGCAAATGTATTAGCCATTAGTAATTTGTTTAGTGAACAAAGTATAGCGGCTTATGAGCGTTTTACTACCTTGGGGAGGTACGCAACTTATAGTAAGCAAGGGCAACAAAAAGTGTTCGATTTATTAGCAAAAACATATGACCAAAACACCAAATTTGTTGTCCTACCAATGGATATGGAATATATGGAGGCTGGTGAACCTACAGTTGATTATAAGCAACAGTTAACTGAATTGTTGAAGGTAACGAAAAACAATAAAGAGAACTTATTACCATTTGTTTTTGCTGATCCACGACGTATTTCAGAAACAGAATCACTTAAAGGCTTAGCTAATTATGAAAACTATTTAAAAAGTAAATTATCAAAAAAACAGTTTCACGGTATAAAATTGTATCCCGCATTAGGTTATTTTCCTTTTGATAAAAGTTTAATTGAAACTTATAAGTTTGCTCAGGAACATCAAATACCAATTATTACCCATTGTATTGAAGGGACAGTTTTTTATAGAGGGAAGAAGAAAAAGGAATGGAATACACACCCAATTTTAAAATACCGAAAGGATAAAAATAAAGCCCCATTACCAATACCTCTTCCTCAAAAGAAGAATTATGATTTTACTAAAAACTTTAGCAATCCTTTAAACTACCATTGTTTATTAAATAAAGATTTATTGAGTGGTTATTTAGGGGAAGAAGTGGACTTAAGTAAGCTTAAAATATGTCTGGCTCATTTTGGAGGAACTAAAGAGTGGAATAAGTATAAGGCGGACAATTGGAATAATTATAATAATAACATTTCCCATATATCTAAAAACGAATACTTAAACAGGAAAATTAAAAACACACTAAACCATGGTAGTACCAGGACAATTTGGTGGAATGCTAGTTGGTTGTCTGTTATTTACGACTTAATGGTTCAGTATGAAGGAGTGTATACTGATATTAGTTTTATTTTATTTAATGAAGAATTATTTCCGTTATTGAAGTTTATCCTTGAAGATGAAAAAGTAAAACATAAAGTGCTTTTTGGAACAGACTATTACGTAGTTGCTCAAAAGAACAATGAAAAAGCATTATTCCAAAATTTGAGAAGTTATATAGGAGAAGAGCTATTTTATTTAATAGCTAATGAGAATCCTAAAAAGTTTTTAAGTACTTCTTTTACGAAGTATTAGGAACAATATTTAAATTTAAAAAATAATCATAATAGCATATGAGTATTCAAAAAATTTCAGGGCAAATAGTAGATGTAGTTGAAAAGCGAATTTTTAGCGGAACACTACACATTACAAACGGAAAAATCACTAAAATTGTAGAAGAAGCAGTTTCCGAAAACCACTATATCATTCCTGGTTTTGTTGACGCACATGTACATGTAGAAAGCTCCATGTTAATTCCTTCGGAGTTTGCGCGTTTGGCAGTTTGCCATGGTTCGGTAGCTTCAATTTCTGATCCGCATGAAATTGGAAATGTATTGGGAGTGGATGGTGTAAAATACATGATTGATAATGGAAAAAAAACACCGTTTAAATTTCATTTTGGAGCACCATCATGCGTGCCAGCTACTGTGTTTGAAACTGCAGGAGCTGAAATTACTGTGGATGATGTAACTGAATTATTGGCTTTACCAGAGATTCATTACTTAACGGAAATGATGAATTTCCCAGGAGTGTTATTTGACGATCCTATTGTATTAGCAAAAATACAAGCAGCTAAAGATGCTGGAAAACCAATTGACGGACATGCACCCGGGTTAATGGGCGCTGATGTGGAAAAATACATTAATACAGGTATTACTACCGATCATGAATGTTTTACTAAAGCAGAAGCGTTAGAAAAGCTAAAGTATGGAATGAAAATTCTGATAAGAGAAGGAAGTGCTGCCAAAAATTTTGATGAACTTATTTCGTTATTGGATGAGTATCCTACCGAAATTATGTTTTGTTCGGATGACAAACACCCGAATGATTTGGTGGAAGGACATATAAATACATTAGCTAAAAGGGCTATTGCAAAAGGCTGTAATGTGATGAATGTGCTAAGAGCAACTTCTTATAATATTATCAAGCACTACAACATGAATGTTGGTTTGTTACAAGTAAACGATCCCGCAGATTTTTGTGTAGTGACGGATTTAAAAAATTTCAAAGTAACCCAAACCTATATTGATGGAAACATGGTTGCTGAAAACAACAAATCCTTAATTCCTTCAGTAGATGAAGCCTTGGTAAATAACTTTAATTGTTCGCCAATTACGGTAGATCAAATAAAAGTACTATCAACTTCAGAAAGAGTAAAAGTTATTGAGGTAGAAGATGGACAACTGGTGACTAAAAAAAGATCCGCACAGTTAACTAACACAAACGGTTTCTTTGAAAGTGATACCTCTCAAGATGTCTTGAAAATAGTAGTTGTAAACAGATATTTTAATGCGCCGCCAGCAGTTGCTTTTGTAAAGAATTACGGATTGCAACAAGGAGCTTTAGCATCTTGTGTTGCGCATGATAGTCATAATATTATAGCCGTTGGAGTAAGTGATGTTGATATTGTAAATGCTATCAATTTGGTAGTAGCACACAAAGGAGGGGTTTCCTTAGCAAACGGAACAGAAGAACTCGTATTGCCATTACCAGTAGCCGGAATCATGTCAGAAAAAGATGGTTACGAGGTTGCTAATGCATATGAAAAACTAGATGTGCGTTCCAAAGAATTAGGAGTAAAGCTACAAGCACCTTATATGACGATGTCATTCTGTGCTTTATTAGTGATTCCAGAATTAAAATTAAGTGACAAAGGATTATTCGACGGAAACAAATTTGAGTTTACTTCCCTTATAGAAAAATAAAGGTGATTGTGAGGCGCTTGCAAAAGTAATAAAGTAATTCAATGTCAAATCCCTGATAAAATGAATGATAAATGGTTGTATATCACCGATGTACCGTAATTATGGTGTTTTCTTTAAATTAATCGGGTAACATTATTGGAGAAAAGGGAATATAATAGTGTAAGCCAATAGTGAAACATAAAGTAAATCCACAAGATGGATCACTAAAAAGAAACATTAATTGGGAGAACACTTTTAAATAATAGCGAACACGGATTTTCTTTTTTGCCCCACAACTAGAACCTCTTTTGCTGAATCTAATTATTATGATTTAGGCTGTATTAATAAAATTGAACCTTTTGAATGCAGTATAATTTAACAAAACCACCTCAATTAAAATTAGTTTTAATTGAGGTGATTTTATTCTAAGGAAACCAATTTAAGCTTTCGGAATTACAGGGTTAAGGTATAAAGTTTTATAGAATTCGGAACCCTCTATAGTTTCTCTGATTTTAGCCTTTATCACAGATTTATCGGTTTCAAAAGGAAAAACCCAATTAGATATTTCAATCTCAATATTAAAGTATTTGATGAAATAAACGTTATAATTATTCTCATCTTTTTTTGAATAATAATTCTCTATTGAATTATTAAACGTGGACTTTATTAAATCTAAAGAATGACGATTTTTTAATGTTTTATATGTCAATTTTACTAAATCAGAATTACTGGCAAAAATGTTATTAAATAACTCTGGTAATAAATAACCTAAAGCCTTGTTCGTATCACCTAAGCCGTCATAAATCCTACCATATTTTTCAGCTTTATAAATTTCGTTAGCGGCAAATGCATTCCCACAAAAATGTTGAAACGGATATTTTTCACTCAAGTGTGTATACTCTAAAGCTTTATTATAATTACCTTTTTTGATATAGATTTCACTTAATCGATTACTAGCTTCATTATTAAAGTTTGCATATGGATTAGACATAATTCCACTTCGACCACTATTTTCTTTGTCATCAGCATTGCTTTCTAATATCATTTTAAGGTATTTTATTTCATCCTCCTCATAATCAAGAATTGAACTTATTTGAGCAAGATTGTATAGCGCTTTGTGATATAATTCTGAATTAGAATGATTGGTTACTATTTCGTTGAATTGATCAAATGCATAATCTAAAATGCTTTCTTTTTTAGAAGACAAGGTTTCAAACTTCACTCTCCCTTTTAAAGTAGTTGTGTCAATTTTTTTTAATTCAGCATCAAAACTTGTCTCCTCTATAATTTCAAAAATAGTCACCCCTTTATTAAATAAAGTAACATCAATATTTTTAGCTTCTTTTGAAGAGTTGTTCTTTAATGTTTTACATGATGTTATACTTATTGCAAGTATGAGAATAATATAAATTTTCTTCATATAAGTTTGAAATATTTAATTGTCTATTCAAAATTAAGACTGTTTATTGAATTTTAAAACAGGGAATGAGTAAAACATAAATTTCAATTAGTTAACGATGTCTTTTTTAAGGTTAACTAAACTTCCTTATACCTAAAACAACTTGTAATATGATCGTTTACCATGCCAGTAGCTTGCATGTGAGCATATATTACAGTAGAGCCTACAAACTTAAACCCTCGTTTCTTTAAAGCCTTAGAAATGGTGTCTGACAGTTCAGTAGTAGCAGGGATATCAGCTAGTGTTTTTGCAGTATTGGTAATTGGTTTACCATTGGTAAATGCCCAAATGTATTCAGAAAAACTACCAAACTCTTTTTGCACTTCCATAAATAACTGTGCATTGGTAATAGCTGCTTTGATTTTCAGTTTGTTTCTAATAATTCCTGCATTTTGCATTAACTCATCATACTTATCTTCATTATAAGCGGCTACTTTTTTATAATCGAAAAAGTCAAAAGCAAGTCTGAAGTTTTCACGCTTCTTTAAAATGGTTATCCAACTCAAACCAGCTTGAAAGGTTTCTAAAATTAAAAATTCAAATAATTGTTGGTCGTCATATACAGGAACTCCCCATTCTAAATCGTGGTATTGTTTATAAATTTCGCTTCCTTCACACCAACCGCATCGTGTTTTTTCCATAATTATAATTTTTGTCCAACTGATAAAAGTCAGCATTTATGTTTTGATGAGTAACTATCTTTGAGATAAAGATACGAAAGTAAGTATGGGAGGCATCTTTCGTCAAAGATTAAGTAATAAATTTTAAGCATATGATGACATATACTGCGTACAGAGAGTTAGTAGAAAATTTAGTAGATAAAAAAGAATCTACTGGAGAGGAGCAGAGTGAAAAACGAATTGATTTTACATTATTAAGTCATAAACGTATGAAGCGTTTGGATAAAAAAGGTATGGTTGCTGAAGAACATTTAGAAAAAATAATGCAGTTCAATACTCCTGTAGAATGGGTAGTGTTAGTTGAAAGTTGGTGTGGAGATGGAGCTCAGGTATTACCATTTATTAATAAAGTTGCTGATTTAAATGAAAATATAGATCTAAAAATAGCTTTAAGAGATGAGAATTTAGACTTGATGGATCAGCATTTAACAAATGGAGGTAGAGCAATTCCGAAATTAATAATGATCGATAAAAAAACTAAAGAAGTGCTAAAAACATTTGGACCAAGACCTAGTGAAGCTACTAATATGGTACACGATTTTAAAAATGCACATGGAGGTTTAACTGCTGATTTTAAAAGAGATTTACAGGTTTGGTATACTAAAAATAAGGGATTGAATATAGTAGATGATTTAGTCAGCTTGCTTACTTAAGTGTTATTGTAAAAATAAAGGTGTCATTTCGATGGGTGAAAATCCCATTAGAGTAAGCGTATACTATTGATAGCATTACATGATTCTCAGAATGCGATTTCTCACTTCACTTTGTTGCGTTTAGAAATGACAGTATCTTTAAAAAACACAATAGAAGTAAGCGGGCATAAACTAATCTTCTATTTCTCCTAAATATTTCTTTTCAAATTCAATAGGACAAATGGCCTCATCAGCATTAAATTCACCAATTTTTGTACGACGTAATTTTGATAAGTGACCACCAGATTGTACTGCTTTTCCAAAATCAAATGCTAAGGAACGAATGTAAGTTCCTTTGCTACAAACTACTCTAAATTCAACCTTAGGTAAATCAATTTTTGTAATTTCAAATTCTGAAATATTGATTTGTCTTGGTGTTATTACTACCTCTTCATTATTTCGTGCGTATTCATACAAACGTTTTCCATCTTTCTTTAAAGCAGAAAAAACGGGTGGCATTTGTTGAATATCACCAATAAACTGTTTGGTAGTTTCGTGTATCTGTTCTTCCGTAATATGATCGGTAGGAAAAGTTTCTGTAACCACACTTTCAAGGTCATATGAAGGTGTAGTTCCTCCTAAGGTGATTTCTCCAGTGTATTCTTTTATTTGCCCTTGAAACTCACTTAAGCGTTTGGTAAATTTCCCCGTGCAAATTACTAATAGTCCAGTAGCCAAAGGATCTAAAGTTCCGGCATGACCAACTTTTATTTTTTTAATATCAAAGGCTTTTCTAATTACCCAGCGTACTTTATTTACAGCTTGAAATGAACTCCAAGTTAATGGTTTGTCAATCAATAGTATTTGTCCCGATTTAAATTCTTCAGCAGTCATCTTCTTAATTCAATAGTGTATAAATAATAGCAATAAAACCAACAATAAAACAGTAGTATGCAAAGTAAGAAAGCTTACTTTTCTTAACCAAGGATATCATCCAGGTACACGCAAACAATCCTGAAACAAATGCTGCAATAAACCCAGCAGATAAAGGAACAATTTGATGCGACTCAAATGAAATATCACCACCTAAAACATCTTTAGCAATTTTCCCGAAAATTAAAGGAACTACCATTAAAAATGAAAAACGTGCTGCCTTAGTTTTATCTACTCCTAATAATACTGAAGTTGATATGGTTGCTCCTGACCGTGAAATACCAGGTAACATTGCTATAGCTTGAGAAATCCCTATTAACACGGCATTTGGAACGGATACATTTTTAGTGGTGTTCTTGGCTCTATCTGCTAAAAACAATAATGCCCCAGTGATTAATAACATAAATCCTACAAACATGATACTTCCGCCAAAAAATTGTTCTAGTTCTTCTTCAAAAAACAAACCTATAAAAACAGCAGGAATCATTGATAATCCAATTTTAAATGCAAACTGAGTTTCCTCATTCCATTTAAATTGAAGCAACCCTTTTAATAATTCAATAATATCTTTTCTGAAAATTACGACTGTACTCAATGCGGTAGCAAAATGTAATACGACAGTAAACAGTAGACTCTCTTCTCCTACAGAAGTATCGCCTAAAATTGCTTTTCCAAGCTCTAAATGCCCTGAAGAAGAAACTGGTAAAAACTCAGTTAAACCCTGAATAATACCAAGGATAATCGCTTTGATGATTTCCATTTAGTCTTCTTTCTTCTTATTAAAAAGAATAGCATATATCTGAATTCCAAAACCAATTAATACTAATGTTGGCGCCAAACGGATACGTTGAAAATTGTAGATGTCCGGGTTAAATACTTTAGGGTCGTCACTACCACCACCAGACATTAATAAAAAACCAATGGCAATTATCGCCAAGCCAATAAACATTAGTTTGTAATTAGCTTTTTTAAAGATGAAATCTGGTTTGTTTTCTTTACTCATAGTAGAAATAATATTTTAAAGGCCATTTATTGGCTAGTATAAATCTTCTGTTTTTAAATTTAGGAATCGTTGGGTAGCAAAAAAGGTGCTAATCCATGTAATAATAATTCCTAAAACAACAACTCCTAAACATAAACTAGCGAAAATTGTTGGATTTGCTAGAATGTTTAGTTCGGGCAAGTTTTTATCTAAATAGAAAGCAACTATTACCAAACCGACAACGGAAAGTAATGAGCCTAAAATCCCTAAACGAATGCTTTTCCAAATAAAAGGTCTTCTAATAAAGTGTTTTGTAGCACCAACCATTTGCATGGTTTTGATGATAAATCGTTTTGAATATACTGCTAATCGTATAGAGCTATTTATTAATAGCATCGCAATAAAAGCAAAAATACCACTTATGGCTACTAGCCAAAAACTAATTCGCTTTACGTTTTTATTCATTAATGAAACCAAGTCAACGTCATAGCGAACTTCATCAACATAGCTTTTTTGTAATAAATCAGTTTTGATTTCTTCCAATTTATTTAAAGTAACATACTCACTATTTAAGTATACATCTATAGAATTTTGAAACGGATTGTATCCAATAAAATCCATAAAATCTTCTCCGTTTTCAACTTGAGCTATTTCTGCAGCTTCTTCTTTAGAAATAAAACGGGTTGATTTTACATAGTCAGAAAGTTTTAAGTTTTTCTGGAGTTGAGAAATTTCAATTGGTTTTACGTTCTCTTTTAAATCAATTGAAAGCGCAATTTTCTCTTTAAACAATGTTTCAACTTTACGAGCATTAATTAGTAACATACCTAATACTCCTAGTAAAAATAGTACTAAAGTAATACTGATAATTACAGAGAAGTAAGATGATATTAACCGTCTTTTTTGATATTTATCAAAAGATTTGCTCATAAAATAAGTGTAAGTAAAGGGTAAAAATACTAAAAGTATAAAGAACTGATAATTAAATTAACTAAACTTTTGGCTTTCGAAGTTTAAGAGTAAATTTGAGAGGAACTTTTAGATTTTAAAAAGATGAATATTGCTGTATTTGGTACTGGTGGCGTTGGAGGATATTTTGGAGCTAAACTGCATAAGGCAGGTTTTAAAGTAACTTTTATTGCTAGAGGAAAACAGTTAGCTGCAATTAAAAGGAATGGTCTTCAAATAAAAAGTATTAATGGAGGTTTTACCATTCATCCTGAAGTGACTGATGATGTAAATACATTAGATAATCTGGATTTAATTTTACTTGGAGTAAAATCGTGGCAAATTACAGGTGTGGCACAAATAATTAAACCTATTGTAGGTAAGAATACTATGGTATTGCCATTACAAAATGGTGCTGATAATGCAGATAAATTACGTGCAATTTTAAAAACAAAAAATGTACTTGCTGGATTGTGTAAAATTGTGAGTAAGGTTGAAGATTATGGAGTAATAAATCATTTTGCTTTTGACCCAGAAATTATTTTTGGAGAATATAATAATGTACAAACAAGTCGTATTAAACACTTAAAGACAGTTTTTGATAAAGCTGATTTTAAAAATAAACTATCCGAAAATATCCATTTAGATATTTGGAGGAAATACATGTTTATAACTACAGTTAGTGGTGTCGGTGCTTTAACAAGGAGTGTGTTTGGCGAAATGAAACAAAATGTGGGGATCATGGAAATGATGTTGAAAACAGCTCAGGAAATCAGGCAAATAGCAAATGTAAAAGGAGTACAGGTTTCTGAAGTTGATGTAGAGCGGACAATAAAAATGTTTGACCAAATGCCATTCGAAACAACAGCATCCATGCAACGAGATATGATGGGAAAGAAACCAAGTGAGTTAGAAAACTTCAATGGCTATATTGTAAAACAAGGAATTGAATTAGGAGTTGAGACTCCAGTAAATTCATTTATTTACAATTGTCTATTGCCTCAAGAAAATAGTGTTAGAGCTACTTTAAAATTTATAGGCCAGTATTAATTGTCAATATTTTCAAAAAATATTTTAAAGTTGGTTCCAGGTTTATCCAATAATTCTATTTTTCCATTTAATTGTTTCGTAAAAGTGTGAATAAGTTTTTTCCCAAGAGAGGACGTTTTCTTCTCCCATATATCTTTGCTTATTCCAATTCCATTATCTCCAATTAATAATTTATATTTTAGATCCTGAATACGGACTAATGAAATAGATATTACCCCGTTTCCCTGATTTTTGAAAGCGTATTTCAAGGAGTTGGTAATTATTTCATTAACAAGTAAACCTAAAGGAACAAGTGTTTGTATACCGAACTCTAGTTTTTCAATATTAATATCTAATGTTACAATTTTTTCAACTTCATAATTTTTCACAAGATTTTTAATTAATTCCTTAAAATGATTTTCAATATTGATGTTTTTTAAATCATCAGTACGGTATAGCGTTTCATGAAGTAGCGACATTGAAATTACCCTATTCTGAACTTCTTTAAAAATGCTCAGGGTTTTTTCATCTTCAATTTTACGTGATTGTTGAGATAGCAGGCTATTTACTACTTGCAAGTTATTTTTTACTCTGTGATGAATTTCTTTTATCTCATTAATCATGTTTTTTTTCTGCATTTCAATAATGCGATGTTGTTCCTTGAGCAGTTTATTAGCATTTTCTAGTTTTCTTGTTCGAAGTGCTACTTTTTTTTCCAGGCTATTATTGAGTTCCAATAATTCTTTTTCAAACTGTTTAAGAGGTGTTATATCGGCGTTTGTCCCTATAATTCTGATTAATTTACCTGAATCAGAATGTAAACCAAAGGCTCTAGAGAGAATGTTTCTATAGGTTCCGTTTTTGTGTTTCATTCTAAATTCAGCTACATAAGTAGTTTTTTCAATTGGTGTATTTAGAAAATCATTAAATTCTTGTATCGCTATTTCAGCATCATCTGGATGTAAAAGCTTTTCCCAAGTACTAACTTCATTTTTTATATCGGTATCCGTATAACCTAGCATTTGTTTATATACTGGGGAGTAGTAAACGGTATTTTCAATTATATCATAATCCCATAAACCATCATTAGCTCCTTTCATAGCTAATCTAAATCGTTCCTCACTCTCATGAAGCTTCTGTTCAGTAAGTACTTTGGACGTTATATCTTGAACCGTACCAAAATAATTGGTTGAATTACTATTAGCATCAAAATCAAATTCAACGATATGTTGAACATATTTAATTGAGGAGCCATTAAATTGTAGTCGATAACTAATGTTAAAAGGTTTCTTAAATTCTATAGCATAGAAATGGATTTCTTTAAATCTGTCTTTATCATCAGGATGAATAGTGTTAGAATAAACCTCGTAAGATTCTCGAATTTCTCTAGGGAGCATATTTAAAATTCTAAACAATTCATCCGACCAATAATGCTTTTTGTTAATATGGTCGTAGTTCCAGTAGCCAACATGGGCTATTCGTTGCGCTTTTTTTAGCCTAAACTCATTCTCTTTGAGTTTTTTTTGAGTTTTCAACTTTTCAGTAATATCTCTAATAAAGGCATGATAATAATATCCATTAGAGCTTTTTTGCTTAGAAAAAGAAGATTCTAACCAAACTTTTTTTCCTGTTGATGTCAATCCAATAATCTCCATATGACTACCAGATTTTTTTATTAAATCGGTTTCATAATTAATAGGTTTGATGTTCTCAGCATGTGTTGTTTGTTTTTCGGTAGGTATTAATAACGTTATAGACTTACCTTTTAATTCATCAAAGTTATACTCAAATAATTTACAGGCTGCTTTGTTTATATCAATAATATGTTGGTTTTCGTCAATTGTGATAATACCATCAAGGGCTGTATCCATCATTTTATCTAGCAGTTCTCTTCGAAAATTTAACTCTTTATTCAGAATGTCTTTGTCAAGTTTTAATTGATACGCATCAACGCCTTTGTTTATTATTGATTTTAAATATTCATAATCATAAGGTTTGTTAAGGAACCACCAGAGTGTATTGTCATTAATAGCTTCTTTTAATGGTTCAAAATCTGTATAACCAGTTAAAATAATAAGCCTAATATTTGGGTGGCTATTTTTAACTTTTTTTAGAAATTCAATTCCACTCATCTCAGGCATTCGTTGGTCTGAAATAACCACTTGAATTTTATTTTTTTCAAGAATTTTAAACCCTTCTTTTGGAGAAATTGCCTTAAACACATTGAATTCTCTGCGAAAGTTATTTTCGAAAGTTCTTAAATTAATTTCTTCATCATCAACATAAAGGATGTTATATTTCTCTTTTTTAGGGTTTTTAGCTATGATAAGATTTTCAGCTTGGGTATAATTTTCAGCTTTTATAGATTCGTATATTAGCTCACGTATATTTTTTTTATTCCAAGGTTTAGAAATAAATTTAAATAAATTATATTTTGTATAGGCATCTTCGATAGCCTGAGTTTTGCTAAAACCAGAAAGTATTAATCTACTTGGGGGAATAGAAGGAAATAGTTCTTGTATGTTTTTTAATAATTCAACGCCAGTAGTATCTGGCATACGCTGATCTGTTATTATAACATCTACTTTTTCAGCTTGTAATATTTTTAAACCCTCTATTGCAGAGTTTGCTGTATAAACTATAAACTCCCTTCTAAAGGTTGATTTAAAAGCTCGGAGGTTTATATTTTCATCATCAATATATAAAACGATTAACTTTTTATGCTCCATTTTCTTTTTACTTTAAATTAATAGGTAGTGTTATTATAAACTCTGTTCCTTTTTCTCTGTTCCTTTTTACCTCAATATGACCTTTATGATTATTAATAATTCCCTGACAAATAGAGAGGCCTAATCCGGTACCTTTTCCCACCTCTTTTGTAGTGAAGAAGGGGTCGAATATTTTTGTTAAAATATTATCGGGGATTCCTTCACCAGTATCTTGAATTGAAATTACTACTTGTCCGTTTTTTGATACAGTAGTAATTGTGATAATTCCTTTATTGTTTATAGAATCAATAGCGTTATCTATAAAGTTAGTAAAAACTTGGCTAAGTTGTCCGGGGTAGCATTCTATTTCTTCAATTGAAAAATCATACTGCTTAATAATTTTGATAGTATCTTTAAACTTGTCTTTTAAAAGTACTAAAGAAGCGTCTATATTATCATGAATATTTGCCTTTTGCAATCCGCTTGTGTCAGATCTAGAATAAAGTAGGAGCCCTTTTATTATTTCTGTTGTTCTATTTACGCCCTCTTTAATATCTTCTATAGTTTGCGGGATATATTGTATGAGTTCGTTTAAATCAAACTCCTCTTCTAGTTTTCGAATATTCTCAGCTCTTTCTTTTAAGGATTCTTCGTTTTTGGGTACTGTCTTCAGTTTATTTAAAATACGCAACAAATCTTTAAAATCATTATCGAGACTATGAGTGCCGCTAGAGATGAAGTTTATAGGGTTATTGATTTCATGTGCAATACCTGCAGTAAGCACCCCTAATGATGCCATTTTTTCTGATTGAATAAGTTTTTCTGTTCTTTGTTTTACAAGGTCTTCTAAATTTTTGTTTAGTGCTCTAATTTCTTCTTCACTTTTTACCTGTTCGGTAATATCTCTGGAAATACCTGCAACGCGTATAGCTTTGTCGTTAGCGTCTTTAATTAAATTTCCAGTTGCGGATATATTCCTAATTGTACCATCATTTCTTACAATTCTAAATACCACATTGTAAGTTTTTGTTTTTTCTAATATAAAATCCATAAAGTTAGTACCAATACGTTCAATATCTTCTTCATGAATGCAGTTGTACCATATGGAAGCATCTTGGTATAATTCTTCTGGAGTACTTTGCCATACTTTCTCAAATGCAGGACTTATATATAACCACTTAATATTTTTTATATCTGTTGTATCTCCAAGCCAGAATACATCGGAGGTGTTATTGGCCAATTGGTTAAAACGAAGATTGCTTTCGATGATGGTTTTTTCTGTGTTTTTACGCTCTGTAATATTTCTCCAAACACAATGAATTACTCTGTTTTGTGGTTCATTGCTAATTGCTGTCAGTAATACTTCCACAGGGATATGCGTTCCGTTACTTTTAGTATGTACCCACTCAAAACGATGTGTTCCTTTTTCTAAAGCAAGACTAATCATTTGCTCTGCTTTTGTAAATGAGTCTAATCCATCAGGTTGATGCTTTGGTGATATTTTTGAAGGGTGTACATTAAGAAATTCATTTTTTGTTTTATAGTTAAGCATGTTTACTGTTGCTACATTACAGTCTATAAATTTTCCGTTTTTAATTATTAATATGGCATCTCCAGATTTTTCATAAAGCTCACGAAATTGTTTTTCACTCGTTTCAATTTGTTCTTTTGATAATTCTAGTTCTTTCTGTATCTTTACTTGTTTAGTGATATCTTGAACTGTGCCAAATATTTTTTTAATATCATCATTAGCTTCCATCCTAAATTTAACGATATGATGGACATATTTAATTGAATCGTCCTTAAATTGTAAGCGGTAATTAATATCAAAGGGTTCCTTTAGTTCTAAAGCATTGTAATATTTCTCTCTAAATATTTCTTTATCATCTGAATGAACATTATTAGAATAATTTTCCAAGCTTGCTTCAATTTCTCTAGGAAGAATTCCTAAGATTCTATATAACTCGTCCGACCAATGATGTTTGTCTGTGACAAGGTTGTAGCTCCAATGACCAATATGAGTTAAATGTTGTGCTTCTTTAAGTCTACGTTCACTTTCTCTATGTTTTCTTTCACCTTTTAGTTTTGCAGTAATATCCCTGACAAAGGCATGATAATAATATCCGCTAGGGCTTTTTTGCATAGACAAAGAAGATTCTAGAAATATCTTTTCTCCATTTGAGTTTAATCCAACAATAGGAAGTTGACTCCATAGTTTTTTTGTTATGTTTTTTTTATTTTTAAAAGAATTGAAGAGCTCAATGAAAATGTCATGTTTATCTTTAGGTATTAATAATTTTACGGGCTTATCGATTAATTCGTCAAAATTATACCCAAATAATTTACATGCTGCTTTGTTTATATCTACAATATTGTGGTTTTCATCAATGGTAATAATGCCATCTAGAGCTGTATCCATCATATTACCTAACAATTCTCTACGTAAGACCAATTCATTCTGGATAACAATTTTGTCAATTTCTAATTGATATGCCTCGCTAGCTCTGTGCATAACAGATTTTAAGTTTTCATGATCATAGGGTTTGTTTAGATACCTCCAAAGTACATTCTGGTTAATGGCTTCTTTTAAAACATCGTAATCCGTATAACCAGTTAAAATAATGAGTTTAATTATTGGGTTTTTGCTTTTAACTTTTTTGAGAAACTCTATTCCTGTTACCTCAGGCATTCGTTGATCTGAAACAACAATATGGATGTTTTCTTTATGAAGAATTTCCAATCCTTCTTTGGCGGAAGTTGCCTTAAAAACATTAAATTCCCTACGAAAATCAGATTCGAAAGCCCTTAAATTAAGCTCTTCATCATCAACATAAAGTACGCTATATTTCTCTTTTGTCATAATTTTCGGATTTTATGAATTCGTATATTACTTTTCTTATGTTGTCTTTGCCTGAGGTTTTGAAATGAATTTAAAAATAAAGAGGGTAATGTGTTCATTATCAATAAATATTTTTTTTATCTTTTTAAATTCCATTTTTCTTTATTTAGGATTCTTGGGCAATGTTATTAGAAATTCAGTTCCCTTTTCTGCGTTGCTTTTTATCTCAATTTTACCTTTATGGTTATTAATAATTCCTTGGCAAATAGAAAGACCTAGTCCTATACCTTTTCCCACGTCTTTTGTGGTAAAAAAAGGATCAAATATTTTTGTTAAATTTTCATCAAGGATACCTGTTCCAGTATCGTGAATTGAAATTACTATCTGTTTATTTTTTAATGTGGTAGTAATGGTAATGGTTCCTTTATTTTTTATAGCATCTATAGCATTATCAATTAAATTGGTAAATACTTGGCTAAGTTGCCCAGGGTAGTATTCTATTTTTCCAATAGCAAAATCATATTGCTTAACAATTTTTATGTTGTCTTTAAACTTATCTCTTAAAATCACCAATGAAGCGTCTATACTTTCATGGATATCCATTTTTTGAAGTTCAGTTTCGTCAGATCTGGAATAAAGCAGTAGTCCTTTTATAATTTCTGCAGTTCTATTTACACCTTCTTTAATATCTTTTATAGTTTGAGGAATGTATTTAATGATATCATCAAAGGCAAGCTCTTCTTCTAATTTACGGATAATTTCAGCTCTTTCTTTTAGGGGCTTTCCATCTAGGGGCAGTTCTTTTAGTTTATTTAAAATACGTAGTAAATCCTGAAAGTCTTTATCCAGGCCATTGGCACCGCTAGAAATAAAATTTATAGGATTGTTAATCTCATGTGCAATACCAGCAGTAAGCACTCCTAAGGAGGCCATTTTTTCTGATTGGATAAGTGTTTGTTGTGTCTTTTTTAACTTTATAAGAGTCAATTCCAAGTCATTTGTTTTGTGAGACAGTTTCTTTTTGACTTTTTCAGTTTTTGTGAGTTGTGATTTCGTTTCTATCAATAAATTGTCAATTTCATTTTTAGATAATTTGTTCATCTTTACTGTGAAATAGGTAATCAAGAGGCTACATATTATAATTAATCCCAGAAGTACATAGGTCTTATTATTAGCTGTCACAACTAGTGCTACATTTTGAACAGGCTTTGTAATTGAAATAACACCACGAATATCTCCTAGCGTCCAATTTTTTTTTGGTGTTTCTGGATGAGAATTATGGCAGTTTATACAACTAACATTAATCATTCTGTCAGGGATTGCATATTGAAGTTGATTATCGTTTTCAATAAATTTGTAATAAGGATTGTCTGATTTAGGGTCGGCCAAAAAATGTTCCCATGCATCATTTTCGAATTCGCTTAATACCCGATCTTTTCTTAAAGGAAATGGATATTTACTATATAAGTTTACGCTTATTCCATCAACACTTATTTTCTCGGCTAATAACATACTAAAAGTAGCAGGTAAAGGTATGGCTCCTCCAAGGGAGTCATACTTCTTATCCCAATAGTCGTGGGTAATGTTCATGTTCCCACTTTTTTCAATGATATCTATAACTTCACTTGTGTATAAATGTCGAATCTCTTTTATGGTTCTTGATATTTGTTCTGATTGTTGAATAGCCTTACTTAAGGCTACTTTATTAGCAGTGTCATTGAAATGATCATAGACGAATGGAATTATGGACAGTAATATTAAGATATCAATAATTAAAGCAATTTGATAGCTTTTATAACTTACTTTAGATTTTTTGACATGCTCCATATCAATTAACGATTGTGCTTAACACTCTCTAATTACTCTTAATAGGTAAGGTAGTTACAAACTTACTTCTATTCCCAAATTCACTATTTATCTCAATTTTAACTTTGCGATTATTAATGATTCCTTGACATATAGAGGTGTGTAAACCTGTACCTTTCCCTTCTCTTTTATGGTTAAGAAAGGATTAAGTGTTTTTATTAAATTATCGTTTTGGGGTACCCATACCAGAATCCTGAATTAAAATCACTACTTATTTTTTTTGGGTAATAATTGTAATGGTTCCTTTGTTTTCATTGGCATCTATAAAGTTAATGAAAAATTAATTAAGGAATTTGGGTAACATTTTATTTTATAATTGTAAAGGTTTAATATTTAAACTTCACTTTTTAATATTACGATATAAAGTATCTATGCTTTTATGAATATTTTCTTTTTGTAGTTCACTCGTGTCAAATCAAGAATAGAGTAGTAGCTCCTTGATTCTGTAAAGCATTTTCCTTCCTTTTTTAAGTACTTTATTTTTGCAAAATCATATTCCAATCTTTTAAATCATTTCCATTTTTCTTTGTGCTACATTAACAGTAGCTTTGCACTCATAAAATAAACAGCTTCGGAGAAACTAACGAGGTGAGACTAAGAAAAATAAAATGCAATATAACTTCAACGAAATAGAAGCCAAGTGGCAAAAATATTGGGCGGAAAACCAAACGTTCAAAGCTTCAAATAATACTGATAAACCAAAGTATTATGTATTGGATATGTTTCCTTATCCTTCTGGAGCTGGATTGCATGTTGGACATCCGTTAGGCTATATTGCAAGTGATATTTATGCGCGTTACAAGCGTCATCAAGGGTTTAATGTATTGCATCCGCAAGGATATGATAGTTTTGGTTTGCCGGCAGAACAGTATGCCATACAAACAGGGCAACATCCTGCAGTAACTACGGAAACTAATGTTACGAGATATAGAAAGCAATTAGATAAAATAGGATTCTCTTTTGACTGGTCGCGTGAAGTACGTACTTCAAATGCGGATTACTACAAACATACCCAATGGATTTTCATTCAGTTGTATAATTCATGGTATAATAACGATTCTAAAAAAGCGGAAGATATAGCTACGCTTATAGCGAAATTTGAAGCAGAAGGAAATTCAACGGTGAATGCCGTTTGTGATGAAGATATTCAATCATTTACAGCAGCAGAATGGAATGCGTTTTCTGATAAAGAAAAACAGCAAATATTATTACAATACCGTTTGACCTTTTTAGCAGAAACGGAAGTAAACTGGTGCCCTGCTTTAGGTACAGTTTTAGCAAATGACGAAATTGTAAATGGAGTTTCTGAACGTGGAGGACATGAAGTAGTACGTAAGAAAATGACCCAATGGTCTATGCGTATTTCTGCTTATGCGGAACGTTTGTTAAACGGAATAGATTACAATCAAGACAGTTTAGATTGGACAGATTCTATAAAAGAAATTCAACGCAACTGGATAGGGAAATCTGTAGGAGCTTCAGTGACTTTTAATGTAAATGATCATGATGCTACTATTGAAGTATTCACTACGCGTCCTGATACTATTTTTGGGGTATCGTTTATGACTTTAGCGCCAGAGCATGAGTTAGTGTCGCAATTAGTAACAGATGAGCAAAAAGAAGCTGTTGAAGCATATATTGAAAGTACAGCAAAACGTAGTGAACGTGAGCGTATGGCCGATGTGAAAACCATTTCTGGTGTATTTACAGGAGCTTATGCGGAACATCCATTTTCAAAAGAGCCTATTCCAGTTTGGATTGGTGATTATGTATTGGCAAGTTATGGTACGGGAGCGGTTATGGCGGTTCCTTGTGGTGACCAACGTGATTATGATTTCGCGAAACATTTTAATATTTCAATTCCTAATATTTTAGAAGGAGTTGATATTTCAGAAGCTGCCAATGCTGATAAATCAGTGAAAATTGCAAATTCAGATTTCTTAAACGGATTAAATGCTAAAAAAGCAGGAAAGCTTGCCATATATAAATTAGAAGAATTAGGACAAGGAGTAGGAAAAACACAATACCGTTTGCGTGATGCAGTTTTTTCTCGCCAACGTTATTGGGGAGAACCTTTCCCAGTATATTATAAAGATGGAATGCCTCAAATGATTGATGCAGCTCATTTACCAATTAAATTACCAGAAGTAGAAAAGTATTTACCAACTGAAACTGGTGAGCCACCATTAGGAAATGCAACTGATTGGGCTTGGGATACTACTACAAATGAAGTAGTTGCTAATGACAAAATTAATAGCGAAACTGTTTTTGGATTAGAACTAAATACAATGCCAGGTTGGGCAGGAAGTTCATGGTATTTGTTTAGATACATGGATTCACAGAATGAAGGTGAATTTGCTTCTAAAGAAATGCTTGATTATTGGCAGAATGTAGATTTATATATTGGAGGTTCTGAGCATGCTACAGGGCATTTATTGTATTCTCGTTTCTGGACAAAGTTTTTACATGATAGAGGATTTTTATCAGTAGATGAACCTTTTAAAAAGATGATCAACCAAGGAATGATTTTGGGGACTTCTGCTTTTGTGTATAGAATTGATGGAACGAATAAATTTGTTTCAAAAGGTTTAATTGGAAATCAAAAAGTACAAGCATTACATGTAGATGTATCTTTAATAGATGCTTCTGATGAATTAGACATAGAAGGATTTAGAGATCATCCTTTAAATAAAGATTATAAAGACGCTGAGTTTGTTTTAGAAGATGGAGCTTATAAAGTAGGTAGAGAAGTAGAAAAAATGTCTAAGTCTAAATATAACGTAGTAAACCCAGATGAAATCTGTGA
>Ga0209291_1001067_pt1 | contig 25211 bp, 31 predicted proteins | sample GOMGulsemesocosm_FD_184633 | JGI IMG/M metagenome (GOLD analysis project Ga0209291, IMG submission 184633) | Methane-oxidizing microbial communities from mesocosms in the Gulf of Mexico - GOM9B Gulf of Mexico (SPAdes) (version 2) | ecosystem: Environmental > Aquatic > Marine > Cold seeps...
CTTAAAGCTATTGTAGTATTAATAGTGAGTGTTTTATGTTATCAAACTTACGCTGCCGATTTTCAACCGTTTATTTATTTTCAGTTTTAACATATAAAATATAGAATGGTTTCATGTAACGCGAGATAAACGTTTGTAGTCATTTAATACAAATTAAACATTTACAAACGCTTAATAACGGATATTAAAAATAAACACCAGTAAATACAGGGCTTTGCAATTAATTAGGAATAAATCATTACATTGATCGTATAAAAGAAATAAACACAATGGTGTTTATTTACTTGTTGTATGTAATTACAAAACAAATGAGTATTAAATACCTTATTAGATTATGGATACTAACTCTACTTATAGCTCCTTTTGTACACGGTGGGTATGAATTATTTAATGGAGTACCAGGTCAGATCTTTGGTCTCCTTGAGCTTTTTCCTATTATTATATTATTCTCTATTTTTTTCTCATTGCCAACATTGACACTAACCTATTTTATTATTAAGTTAAATAAGTATCTTGGCTTAAAAAACCTGACTATAAAACTGGTAATTTGGTCTATTTGGATAATTGGAATAATTATGACTTTACAATTGATTGGTGGCTCACTGATACCAGCACTTACACTTAGTTACTCTGTAGCGGCCCTTACCTCCGTAATGATTTTAGAATTATACAAAAAACTAAACACAACAAAACCTGTGTGTGATTTAAAATGAGAATACTAAAAAAACTCTTCATAGTAAATACTCAGAAAAATAGACCATGGTACAATGTTGTGTTATGGTGGGAAATTAGAAGAATATTGTACAATATCATTTTACTTTTCTCTAGCTTTATTGCATTATCACTATTGTCGTTAATAATAAAGGACTTGACCCCGTTCTTTTCTCCACCCATATTTTTTTTCATGGCAATAGCAGTCTTTGTTCTACTTGCAAATGTTTTTTATTCTCTTGGTTGGGTATTTCAATTAATTGCAAGAAATAGTTCGAATAGATTTATAAAAAAGAATATTCCACGGATTTTTATTTATGGGCTAATATTTTCTTTTCTAATTCAATTGATTCCAAGCTTTTGGGCTACAACAGATACACTAGCAACAGTAGAGAGAATTAAATCAAAATATACAGGTTTAAATTTTTTCTCTACAGAAAAGCCTAAAAAAAAAGACTTAGTAGGGGAATATATCCTTTCCGAATTATCTATAAAACAACTAAACTTTCCCGATAGCTTAATTAACAAAATAAGTTATAAACTTAACCCAGATATGACATTCGAATTTAACTATTTTCCACAACACGAATTTGCAATGAGTCTTACAGAATATGAGATTGTAAATACAAAAGGGACATGGGGAATTAAAAAAAATCAAGGGAGTTGGGTAATCCCTATGGGATTTGACACTTTCATAAATATCAAACCGGGAGAAATACCTTCGAAAGGAAGGCATTATAGCAACAGTTTTATTATAAACAACGAAGATCCTTCATATGAGATCTACAAAATTATTGGAGACCCTGATAGTTGGGAAGGAATAACATTGATAAAAAGAAAATAAAAACTACATACAACAAAACCTATAAATAATACGGTCTCTGGTGTGTAATCCGAGTAGTAATTTTATATTTACAAAGTCGCCAAATCTTTTAATTTGGCTTTTATAAAACGACAAAAATAAAAACAAAATCTAAAAGCTCATGGCTTGTGACGATACGAAAATCCGCGGATTTTCTGCCCCGTACTATTCATAGCTAAACGTTGGCAGTAATTAACCTCAAATTAAAAATGAATTATTTAAAGTTTATTTTTCTTCTCCTATTTATCTCCTCATGTAATAATGATAAAATCCCTTTCAAAAAAAAGGAATTAATCCTATCAAAAATTGATAGCCTACATTACAAAGGTCAAATTGAGAATTTCGTTCGAAAATTAAAATACCCCGCCTTCAAAAATTATGAGAAAAACAAATCAATTACAAAATATAACTACCTTAAAAAATTTAAATTACAACCTATCAATGAATTCGATAGAGATTCAAGATTTGATATTGATAGTTTCACAAAAATAATTGCCGATTCATTAAATATCTCTAAAAGTTTTTATAAGGCAGATTTTGATAATAATGGGTTAACCGATTTATTAATAATTGGAGACAATCAAAGTGTTTCTGGAGGAAATGGATCATACGACTTCAGTATATTTTCATTTATGAATTTTGGGAAAGATTCAATTATTCCAATCAATTTAATTAAAACTGAAGACTATAGCTCCTTTGTTCCAAAAATTACTAACAACCGAAATGAACCTATTTTACAAATTCATTTACCAGGAAGATATCATTGGCTTGATAAATACAAGATTTCTAAAGACAAAATAATTGAACTAGTTTATAAATTCGGGACTTTTGTAGAATTCAATGCTGATCCAAAAAAACACAAGATTGAAAAGATCGAATTATTCACTGAGTTTTGCCACTGGAAATGTTCTATTTTTGATTTAATTATAGACAATGAGCAAAATGCAATTTTTGACGCCAAAGAGGGTAATGCTATTAACGAAAACTCTCGTGGTCCTGAATATAATTCCGAAAACAATATTGATATTAAAGGTATATTTAAAGCAACAATTAAAAAAAAGAATTACGATCAGCTAATAAACCTTTTAAATTACATAGATTTCCCTAATATGCAAAATTCATATTCTGACGACATGATGCATTCACGCAATTGTACATTAAAAATAACCTATGACTCAGGGGAAATAAAAACAATCAAAGATTATGGCATGTCTGGAACCTATGGTTTGAGAAAAGTTTATGATATACTTTTCGACTTGAGATTTAATCAAGAGTGGGAATAAAAACTACTGCCAACAACACCTATAAATAATACGGATTCAGGTCTGTAATCCCTATGGAAAGTGTATATTTACGAGGTCGCCAAACTTATAATATTTGGGTTTAAAACGACAAAGTTAAATCAAAATTTAAAAGCTTTGGCTTGTGTCGATACGAAAATCCGCGGATTTTCTGCCCCGCACTATTCATAGCTAAACGTTGGCAATAATTAAACATATTGTGAATATGAATAATGAAAAAATCATTGATGAAATTAAAAACATTGGATTTTCAGAATTTATACCCTTAAACAAGAAGAAAAGAGACGGAAAAAAAAGATGGTTTTGGACTTATCCTTGTGAGATGAATACAGAATGGTTTACTGTCAGACTAGTTCATGACTCTGAAAAAATATTAATTGAACTATTAAAAAATCCAAAAGGAAAAAAATTTAAAGAAAAAGAGGTTGAGGACTTAATCACTTATATAAAATCTGAAATACTTTGACCCTTTAAATAGTTGTTCTTAAATAAAAACTATAGCCAATAATCGAGAATCAGATACTATCGAGTTATCGAAAATTGAAACATTAATGAACTAAATAATGGAAATTCTACTAATCCTTTTTATCCCAATTATTATATGGATAGCAAGTATCTATTTGCTTTCTGACTGGAGTAAGTTTAAACCTTTTTTCATAGCAAACGCATTTATACTAATTACATACGTCGGGATTATAATTTATGGGAAAACTAATATTTGGAAACACGATGAATACGGCTTAGGTATGTTATTTAGATTGTCAATTTGCCTATTGACTCACGTATTAATTGTATTTGTTTTCGCGGTAATAAAATACCGACAATTGAAAAAACTATTGCCAACAACACCTATAAAATAATACAGGCATTGGTGTATAATCCCAGAGCTTGTGTATATTTACAAGGTCGCCAAACCTTTTAGTTTGGCTTTTATAAAACGACAAACTAAAAACAAAATCTAAAAGCTCATGGCTTGTGTCGACACGAAAATCCGTGGATTTTCTGCCCCGTACTATTCATAGCTAAACGTTGTACTGCATTTGAAAAAAGTCCTGAACATATTATTAATCTTACTCGGAATTGGGAGTTTACTGCTAATAGGAATTTTGATTTTTATTGGAACTTCTATGGGAAAAAGGGCTGACAATAAGTTTGCTCAAAATGGCATTGAGCAAAAAACAAATATCGTTGACTCAATTTATCAAGCAGAGAATTTAAATATAAATTCAAGTTACAAACCCTTGAGTTTAAATTTCAATGGAAAACCAATCTTTTCAATTGGACAAAAACTAACGGAAATTCACTCAACTCTGAATTACAGAATTGACCCAAATTCAGATTATCAAGATTATTTTCCAACGATTAAAGACTATTTGACAGCTGAAGACAAACTTTCTCTTTATAGAATTGGAAAACACTCATATATAAACGGGATAGTTTACTTTTCTACTGACCAACAATCGGAACGGATTTTTAATGTTAGTGGAACTTGGGGATTTTTAGTTTATGACAAAAATGTGCTTAAAGAAATGAAAACTTGGCTTATAGAAAACCTATTCCCAGAATTAGAAAATCATTTTGAGTTTAAAGACAATTGGAATTATAAAATAGAAACTCAAAACCAAATAGAACACTTTGATTTAACAAAAGAAAACGAAAGTTGGACTTTAAATTATGAAGTGGAATTGAAATAAAAAACGCAGTACAACACAGTGTATAATTAATTGCTGTGGACAGTGCTTATTTTGAAAATTCCTTCGGAATTTTCGCAGGCTCGTATATGTTTACTAAATTAGTTGCTTTACATCGCAACTATATCATACACTAAACGTTGTAACACATTTGAAAAAAACCTATGGGAATATTTGACAAACTTTTTGGTTCTAAAAAAAAAGAGTCTGAAATTGAAAAACCGAATAACAATAAGTTAACAGGACTTTTAGAAAGTTATGGAAAAAATAAAAGTCAAGAAAATTATCAAAAAGTGTTTAACGAAATAGTTGACGGAAATTCTATACTAATACTTCCCTCTGTTAACGATGGAAATGAAAAGGACGAATGGAAAACAATAAAAAAGGATTCCACATTAAAATTGACTTCTGTTTTTGACCAAGATGGTTTAAAAGTATTAGGTGCTTTTACCACACCCGAAAAACTTGTAGAATGGTCAAAAAAAGAAACTGAATATACAGCAATGCAAGCTCAAGATGCGATTGACTTTTGCCAAACGCACGGAATTGACCGAATAGTTATTGATACAGATTCAACAACAATGTTCATTTTAGAAAGAAATAAGGAAAATGTAAAAACCGAAACTATACAAGAAGAAACGGAAGTGCAGGTTGGCTCACCGATGAAACCAATTTCTGGAGAACATCTCAATAAATTTAGACTAAATTTTGAAAAAGTTGATATCATTAAAGAAGTTTATCAATATGCAATGGTTAGAAATACAGAAAGTATTTTAGTAAGCCCTTGGTTAGAAGGAAAAGGAAAATATGTAAATGTTTATGGAATCAATAATGACTCTTGGAAAGGAATTATAAAAAGGTTGCAGAAAAAAGAAATAATAGAATAACATTGTACAACAAAACCTATAAATAATACGGAGTTGGTGTGCAATCCGAGAAGTAATTTTATCTTTACTATCATCGCCAAATCTTTTAATTTGGTGTTTAAGAACAAAAAAATAAAAACAAAACCGAAAAGCTTATGGCTTGTGTCGACACGAAAATTCGCGAATTTTCTGCCCCGTACTATTCAGAGCGAAACGTTAGGCATAATTGAAAATGGAAGACTTAATTCGCATAGTAAAAGATTTGAAACAAGTCGTTTCTGAAATCAATCATAAAAAAAAGACCGAATTAGCTCTAAAACATAAAAATCTTAGATATATATTATTTGACAGACCAAGACATTACATCAGTTTATCCGAGGAAGTTGCATTATTCGAGAAAAAATTTAAAACCGTTTTGTCAGATGAATTAAAAGAGGCGGTAAATATCGTTGGTACTGACGGCTACCCATTTTTAGATTTATTGAATTACAACGTATCTACTGTTGATGTTTTCTTTTCAGAAAAATTTGTAAAAAATTTAATAGATAATGGCCTTACTTCTTTAGAAATTGAGGACGGTTATTTTGACAAATACGAACAAGAGTTTAGTTCTGAAGAAATAAAAAAAGTATACCTGAATTCAACCGACAAAACAGATTTGTTAATTCATTGCGTACCTTTTAATGAATGCTGTGGAGGAAGAAGTTTGTTAGTCTTAAATGGTAAAGACAAAAATTTAATCACCTATGACAATCATGTTTCTGATGCAATTTTCACATATAAGGAAAAGACTTATAGATATGTTAGCTATATCAAAAGTAAAAAAGATGAAACAATATTAGATATGATTACCGACGAAGTATTAAATATGAAAATAAAACTCGAGCCACATATGAATATGCCTAATAAAACAGTATGATTTTAGCTTTCGATACTTATTATTTTGAAAATAAAGCAAAAACTATTGGTATCCAATTTGAAAACTGGTCAGACTCTACCGTTGATGTTGTATATGAAGAAACTCTAAGTAACATTAATGAATATGTTTCTGGCGAATTTTATAAACGTGAATTACCTTGTATTTTAAGTTTATCAAAAAAAATCAACTTATTAAATTGTAAAGCTATAATCATTGATGGTTTTGTTATACTTGATGATGATGAAAAGTTTGGGCTTGGCGCTTTTCTTTACGAGAAGTTAAATAAAAAAATTCCAATAATTGGTGTGGCTAAAAATGATTTTTCAAAAATAAATAATTGTAAACAAAAAGTGTTTAGAGGCGAAAGCAAAAAACCATTGTATATTACGTCAAAAGGATTAGACCTTCATATCGCTGCTGATTTAGTCAAAAATATGCATGGAGAATATAGAATTCCTGATTTGTTAAAAAAAGTAGATTCACTTGGCAGAGAATAAAAACTATGCCTAACAACACCTATAAATAATACGGTTGTCGATCTGTAATTCGGGACGTAAGTGTATATTTACAATCAACGCCAAATCTTTTAATTTGGCTTTTTTAAAACGACAAAATAAAAACAAAACTTAAAATCTTATGGCTTGTGTCGACACGAAAATTCGCGGATTTTCTGCCCCGCACTATTCAGAGCGAAATGTTAGCTACTATTAAAACTTAACCTTATGAATCATAGTTTTGACGAAGTAAAAAATGAATTGATTTCTATCGAAAAAGAGTCTGGCTACAATTTTGGTTTTAACAAAAAAGCGACAGAAAAAGAAGTTGCTCTCTTTGAGAAAAAATTCAATGTGACTTTACCGAATGATTACAGAAGATTTATTATAGAAATTGGTAATGGAGGTTTTGGTTTTGAATATTTTAATTTAAACCATTACATTCATAAAGTTAATGTGTCAGACAGAATAACAAAGGAATTTCCTTTATCTGAAAAATACAATGAGGACGAAAATGAATATCACATATCAGATGATGAGTTAAATAATGGACGTATTAACCTCGAGTGGACTGGTTGTGGAACCCATTATTTCTTAGTCGTTAATGGTGCCGAATCTGGAAATATTTGGTGTAATGATTTAGAATCAAATGGAGAAATATATCCACTTACTCACAAAATCAATTATAGTGGTGATTATAGCGTCGAAAAGCACCAAGATTTTATTATTTGGTTTTTGAAATTTTTAACCTTACATAATTTTGAAAATAAAAAACAGTAGCTAACAAAACCTATAAATAATACGGATTCCGGTGTTTAACCCGAACCGTAAGTGTATATTTACTTTTTCGCCAAATCTTTTAATTTACTCACCTCCTATTTATTTAATTTAGAGGTGTTCATGATTTGAAAATTGGCTTTTATAAAACGACAAAATTAAAAACAAAACAAAAAGCTTATGGCTTGTGTCTATACGAAAATTCGCGGGTTTTCTGCCCCGTACTATTCAGAGCGAAACGTTGTATGCAATTAAAACGATGAGCCCAAGAATCCATGACCTTACTGAAATAAGTCAACCTATATCAGTATAATACAGAAATAAAAAAATCACAGAAAACAAGGTGTAAAATTTATGGCTCAAAAAATTAATCAAATCACGTTGTATGAAAAACCACTATTCTCTTGGTATGAATTATCTACGCCCATTGAGAAAGAATTAAGTTTACCTTCCGAATCTTGTTTTGCTTATATTTTAGAAGGTGATAATCAGGATGTAACAAAATCAGGATTTGCAGCTACTAAAGGAACAGTTATTCTTTCGTTATGCGGTAAAACAGTTGGACGTAGTTTCTCAACAATTGAAGCTGGATACATAAGTACTATTGTTGTTCATTTTAATCAAGACGTACTGCAAAAAGTTTTTGATGGCGAAAAGCCAAAATTTTGGAAAGAATTGGACTGCCCTTTAAAAAAAGACAGCTTTCAAGAAGACGCTTCGGCCTTAGTAAAAGCCTATTTTTTGAGTGTTAGCAAGTTTTTTGAACACAAAACTGCACTAAGCGAGGAAATTTTGGCGGTCAAATTAAAAGAAATTATTCTGCTCCTCCTGCAAACTAAAGAGTCTTCACACTTGAATTTAATTATAAGACGTTTATTTTCTAATAAAACTTTTTCATTTAGGAAAGTCATTGATGCTAATTTGTATGAACCTTTAGACCTTCAACGTTTGGCAGCTATGACAAACAATAGTATGACTTCTTTTAAAAGGAAATTCAACAAAGTGTACAACAGCACACCTGCTAAATACATCACTCAAAAAAAGATGGCAAAGGCGCGAAGCACTTTAGCTTTTTCTCAAAACTCCATAAAAGAGATTTGCTATGATTGTGGGTTCATTAATCCATCCAGTTTTTCTCGAATGTTCAAAAATGAATATGGTTGCTCTCCTACCGAATTCAGAAAGAACCTCAATGAATGATGATTGAGCCCACAGGCAAAGACCAAATCACCAGTCTTTAATAAATTTGCCTCAAATCAAAAAGAATATGCAACATTCAAAATTTATGCGTGCTATCGTTTTTAGAGACTATGGCGACCCTCAGAAAGTAATGGAACTTGTGGAAGATTGTGAAATTCCTAAACCCAATAAGAATGAGGTTTTAGTGAGAATTAAATGTGCCTCCGTGAATGCGGCTGATAGGTATATTGTGCGAGCTAATTACTTTATTATTCGGATGGTTTTTGGACTGTTCAAACCTTCTAAGAAAAAGAGAATCTTAGGAATGGACATTGCTGGAACTATTCGAGACATTGGAAAGAATGTTAAGGACTTTCAAGTAGGTGAAGCAGTAGTAGCTGATATTCGAAAATCCTTTGGGGGAGGCTACGCACAGTATGCCATCGTAAATGCTAAACACTTGGTGAAAAAACCTGAAGAGGTTTCTTTTGAACAAGCCTGTACAGTGCCTATATCTGGCCAAGTCGCAATGATGGGAATGATTCTTTGTGACATAAAACCAGGCAATAAAGTTTTGGTTAATGGTGCTTCGGGCGGTGTTGGCTCTTTTGGCATTCAGATAGCAAAAGCTCAGGGCGCCTATGTAGCAGCAATCTGTTCAACTAATAAAGCTGAGGCAGTAAAGAGTTGGGGGGCAGATAAAATTGTTGACTACAAAAAAAAGGATTCAATAAAAGCATTAATAGGAGGTGAGTTTGATGCGGTTTTTGATACGGCATCATTTCAATGTTCTGGCAGATACAAGCAGATTCTAAAAAGAGAGGGAAAGTATGTATTAGTTGGAGGAGATTTTTACAATATGCTCAAAATAAAATTTTTTGGTCGATTTGGACGTGGCAGCCAAAAATTTATAGCTCTTACCCAAAAGGTTGAGGTGACAACTAATATAAAAACAGTACTCAAAATGATTGCTGATAATAAGATAAAGCCTGCAATCCAAAAAGTGATTCCACTACAAGATGTACCAAAAGCTATTCATAGTCTTGAGCAGCGTTCAGTGATTGGCAAAATAGTGGTTGAATTAAATAAAGAAGTCTCAGCCCATTTTTGAATCAAAATTAAATTAATCAACAAATTATGAGAAAAACTATTTTACTATTTACATGTCTAATTTGCATGCTTTCTTTACAAGCACAAACAGATGCTGAGCAATTAAAAAATAAAAAAGTAACATTAGGCTTGCGTACTGGTTATGAATTTCAAGCTAACAATAGTAATTTAAATTACAAACTTAATTTACCTTATATAGGTATTTGGTCTGATTTTAAGTTTAGTGATAATTGGAGTTTACAGTTAGAATTAAATTTAAGGTCTGAAAAAAGAGAAAGATTTTTCAATAATGGTTTTAGAGAATCTATTGATGAGCTTTATTTAACAGGTCCGGTATTGTTAAAATTTCATCTTAACAAAAAGTTTAAAATATATACTGGTACGCAAGTTTTAACAGCTTCTTTAAAAAATGATATTTTTGGCATTAAAAAAGGGAATGGAATTCTAGGTATAGAATATAATACCATAAAAAAAATATTTTTTGACGTACGCTTTAGACACGGATTTGAGGGGCAAAGATCTATTAACAATTTTAGGGATAATAGAATAAGTATTGGTGTTGGGTATAAATTTTAAACAAAAACAACTGCATACAACAATGTATATAAAACATAGGGCGTTTGGGTACTAAACTCAAACGCCTTTTCTTATTTACAAAGTCCGCCAAATATAAAATTTAGCATTTAAAACTGAAAAAATAAAAGCAAAATATTTATATTTGGCTAAGTGCTAAACTGAAGCAAAAGTGCAAAAGTGCTAATCTACTGCCCTACGTTTCATATACAAACCGTTGTGCAACATTTGAAAAAAACGATGACATTAATATTAGAAAACACAAAACAAGTTGAATTTCACACGGATTTGTATGAAATAATAGAACCGTTTGAAAAGGAGTTTTCTGAATTAAATTGGTTATTAACAAATCAAGATTATCGAATTTTAGATTACGACCAAAAAGGCGGAATTGAAAAACTGGATTTTGAATCGGACAGAATAACTTTTAGCGGAATTGAACTTTTGGAAATTATAAGAAACCGCAAAATTGATTTTACTTGGTGTGTGTTTTGCGGATTTAAAAATGACATTCCAAAACTAAAAAAATCGGAATTGCCTTATGCGGACTTAAACTCTGATATTTGGAATAAACCGAATGATTTTTTAAATAAACAAAGTGAAATTGAAATTATAAGTTTTGACGGAACAGCAACAATTTTTAAAACAAAAAATATGGAAATTGAGAATAAGTTTCGTGAAAAATTTACCGATGCAATTGAATTAAAAAAAACGTTGCACAACAACGTGTAAACGCAATAATGGCTGAATTTCCTAATCGGAAATTCTAGCCTTTTAATATATTATTAGCGTCAGCGGAAAGTACTCGCGTACTTTCCGCTGACGCTTACACAAAACCGTTATGCACAATTGAATAAATGAATCGAATTCAAGCAAAATATGAGAAAAGTGAGTATTCCAAAGAACCACATTTGACAATTAATGTGGACGGAAATTCTTTAGATAACATTTTGCACGAATTATATCCTGACAAAAACATAATCGGACTTGTGCCGACAATACTTGATTGGTTAGAAGACCCTAACGAAAGAAAACTCGTTTGGGAAAGATTTGAAAGTGAACAAAAGCAAATTGTACCTATTTTAATGTGTCCAGATGATATTGACTTATGGTGTACTGTAATTAATGTAGAAATTGAGAAAACAGAAAATACTGTCAAATGGTTACGAATTGGATTAGATAATAGTGAATTCGAAAATAACTCTTCTGAATCTATTGGAACGACTGTTGAATGGTTTGACAAAATTAAACCAATGGAATTTGACAGAATCGAATATCAAAAATTCGTTTCAGAATTTAAAACAGAAATCGAAAAAGACGAAATTAAACGACTTATCAGTTTTTGGATAAACAGAATTGACGACGAAGAGCAAATCCCGAAGTCTATTAAAGCATTTAATTTTGGTATTATAGAAACTGAAAATGATTACCAAACTTATTTAGTCGGAACAAACAATTACGATTCCGAAAATGATGATTGGGCTTGTGAAGAAGATTTCACGCCAAACGAAAGGTATTTAAGTTTAGGAATAGATTCCAAAAAATGGAAATGGGATGAAATTCAATCAATTGTTAAAACAGGTATTGAACAATTTATAGAAACTCGAATTTCACCATTGACTTTTGTACATTCAGCCGAATATCTGACAATTGGATTTGATGATGGAGAGTTAGAAAGAATAAAACAAAAAGTGCATAACAATGGCTATACGACAATGGCGGCTGAAGTGCAAAAAGATAAAATAGAAACTAAAACAAACTTTTGGTCTAAGCTAAAAGGTATGTGGTCATAACACCGCCACTGCGCATAGCCCAGACGTTGTGTGCCATAAAAAAACTGTATATGAGTAAGAAAATTGAAGAACTTAATATAGAAGAATCCAAAGAGCTTATAGATAAAATTACTGTGCGTAATAAGCAACTTGAAATCAATAAGGTTAAATTAAGAAAACAAAGGGATGGAAAGTTAGATGAGAAAAGGAAATTAAAAGAATCTAAATCTAAGAAAATGAAATCCTTGCAAGAAGCTATTAAGAAAACAAATAGTAAGTCTTTAAAGGATAGTAAAAGGAAGTCAAAGGAACGTGAATCGAATTCTTTTGATAGTAGGATTTCCTCTAAGGACAAAGAAATACAAAGACTTAGAGATGCAATAACCAAAATCGATAAAGAAAAAGCACATAACAGCAAATTAAAAGCTATGGTACATATTCATTTAAAAAAATTAAAAAGCAACTAATATGGCAGTCTACGGAGTCGGTGCGTATTATGACAGAGATGTAAGTCAGAATTTTATCCAAAATGAAATCGTTGGTGTTGGATGGGATGAAATTGATGCACCAGAATTGGAAGAATATTTTAAAAGCCTTAAAGCTGGAGACATTGTATATATCAAAGCAGCTTTTGGAGGAAACGACATAACGGTTAAAGCAATTGGTATTATTAAAGACAATATTATAATTAAAAACGCTCAATTAGTTACAACTGGACGCAACGTGAAGTGGTTGGATACAGATAAATTTGTAATAAAAAGACCTCAAGAAAAAAACAATGTTCGTTCAAACACAGTATATGAAGAATTTCATCCTGATATTTTAGAAGAAATAATAAACCGAATAAACTAATACGGCACACAACAAAATGTATAGTTAATGGCGGTTTTGTACTAAATTTTAAAGATTTAGCTTTTAACAAACCAAATGCTAAACCCAAAGTTAAGTACTTCTAAAACCACCACTAACCATACACGCAACGTTGTAAAACATTGAAAATCTTCACTCCTATAATAAAAATGAAACAACAACTTGATAGCATTTATATTGAACTTATTGTCCTAGCTAGCCAAATGGATATTGAAAACGTATGGATGCAAGGTGATTTAGAAATATTAATTAATGGAGAGAAACCTTATTCAGAAAATGATATAATTGACTTAGATTGTTTTTTGAAAAGTTTAGAATCTGATGGAGAATATTTCATTTTCTCTTGTAATTGTGGTATTCCTGAATGCGGAGGTTGGCTAAAAGGAATAAAAGTAATCCATAAAGAAAAAACTATTCAATGGATAAACCTAAACAATCAAAAAACCTGGTTATTGGATAAAGCAAAAATTGAAAAAGATTTAAAAATCGTTAGAAACGAAGTGAATATCTATAAACAATATTTCAAACAAAAAGAAATTGAATATGTTGGGGTGGGTTATGATTGGTAAAATAAAAACGTTTTAAAACATTATGACTCTAGAAAGATTGAGAGATACTGACCCTCCAAATGAGCTAATAAAAATAAAATCTATTGACATACAATTTGTCTGGACTTCAGGATTCTTTGACGGTCCTATCTCTGGAATGCTTGAGTACAAAAATGAATTATTTTGGTATGAAATGACTCAAGAAAATCATGATTGGATTGAAGGTAGTTGGTATCGCAGATATGGAATTATTAAATTAACAAGAGAGCAATTAAATAAAGAGTTAGTAGTTCATGAGGACTTTCAAAAATATGTAGGGACAAAATGGGACGAAAAACTGTTAAAATCTCCACCTAAATTTGTAAAAGGACAACAAAAAAGATTTTACGATAAACACTCAGAACACACAAATTCAATGCCCTTCGAAAAAAATGAGTTAATAGGATGGATGGAAAAGTAAAACGTTTTACAACAACACCTATAAATAATACAGGTTTTGGTGTATAATCCTAAGGTTTGTGTATTTTTACAATTATCGCCAAATCTTTTAATTTGGCTTTTATAAAACGTCAAAATTAAAAACAAAATCTAAAAGCTTATGGCTTGTGACGACACGAAAATCCGCGGATTTTCTGCACCGCACTATTCATAACTAAACGCTGTAAGTAATGATTGAGCCTGAAAATAATTATAATGAAATATAACATCGAATTATATGTAAAACTTATCACTGTTCTAATTTGTTTTTTATTTATAAGCTGTGATTTCACAAGTTCCCTTCAAAACTGTAAAGACGCTAATATTTATGCAGATAGAGGTGAGTATAAAAAAGCAATTAAAGAATTAAATAAGGCTATTAATAAAAAGGAAAATAATAGACGAGCATTGTTTAATAGAGCACTTTTTAAAACTCACATAAATGACACTGAAGGAGCGATTGAAGACTATAAAAATATTTTAAATTTTACTAATTGCACCTTATGTACATTTGAACTTGCAAATATATCGTTCAATCAAAAAAAATATAACGAAGCTATAGATTATTTAAACTCCGCTCTACAAACTAAAGGAGTTGTAAAAAATGATAATATTTTTATCCCAAACAATCAACTTTTCAGTGATGATAACGATAGCGATTACAATGTTAAGGAACAGGAAATTTATTTTACACGTGGTTTTTCATATCTTAAGAATAAACAATTTGTAAATGCAATCAAAGATTTCAAAAAAAACAAATGAATTTAATTTCTATAAACACCAAGGTTACTATTACATTGCTCAAGCATATCTTGGCTTAAAGGATTCTCTCAATGCTTGTGAAAATTACAAGAAGTCTAAAGAACTTGGTTATATTGAAGATAAAGAAATGCTAAATAAATATTGTAACAATAAATGAATTTAATTTTTAGTATATTCAAATGGATATTAATAATACTTTTTTTTCCACTCTCATTAATTTTTGTAGGCTATTATAAACAAAAAAGGGAACGAATTGAAAACAGAAAAAAGGAAAATACTACTTACAACAACACCTATAAATAATACGGTTTTGAGTGTTTGATATCTAAAGCTTGTGTATATTTACAATTAGCGCCAAATCTTTTAATTTGACTTTTATAAAACGACAAAATTAAAAACAAAACAAAAAGCTCTTGGCTTGTGTCGACACGAAAATTCGCGGATTTTCTGCACCGTACTATTCAGAGCGAAACGTTGTATACCATTATTACAAAATTTATGAAAAAAAAACTCCTCCTTTTTATAATACCATTAATCTCAAATTCAATACTTGCTTTTCAAAAAATAGACACTACTCAAATAAAAAAAATAAGATATGAATGGAAAGTTTCAAATAAGACAAATGATAGTATTTTAACTAGTATCCTAACCGAATATGAAAGTGGGATTTTTAAACTTAAGCACCAAAATAAAAACAAACTTAATTCAGGAGGGTATTTTATATACGGCTCAGATTATATTGATAAAGGTGAAGGTGAAATATTAATATCATCTACACTAGTTATGAAAATAGGAAATATAGTCGATAGAAATTATTATGATCATCTTGGTAATTTGGACAGTTTATGTAGAACCTATATTGAAGATTCTATAAAAAAAAGTTTTACAATTAGAGCTAATAAAAAATATAAACGAAACAATAAATTGGAATATTTGATTGATGTAAACGGTAATAGAAATATTTATGATTATAGTTTTTTTTTTGGAAAGTTAAGGCAAGTTAGGAAATTTAATGATTCGATTTTGATTAAAATATCTGAATTTGAGAACAGTTTACTAACAAAAGAAACTTTCCCAACAAGGAAGAAATATAATAAACAATTCGTTTATCAATATGATGATAAAAAAAGATTAGTAAAAAGAAATGATGATCACTATCATTTCTATAGGTATTATTATTCAAAATATGGAATTTCTAAAATTGAAAAAGTTTTCAAAAAACTAAATTTTGTAAAGAAAATAATTACTTTTGAATACCATGGAGATGGAAATTTAAAAGAAAAAAATGTGACTTTTAGAAGTAAAGTTTCTCAGGGAAACACTACGTATATTTATACATATAAATAAAACAAACGACACACAACAACACCTATAAATAACACGGATTTCATGGTTTAAATCGAGTAATAAGTGTACCTTTACTTTATTGCCAAATCTTTTAGTTTTACTTTTTTAAACAACAAAATTAAAATCAAAACAAAAAACTGATGGCTTGTACCAAAACGAAAGGTCACTCCTTCTCTACTCCGTACTATTCATAGCTAAACGTTGTGCGTCAGCAAATAAAGATTACTACAAGTCTACTAACTCCCCTTTATTTGTTGCTAATTCTGTCCCCCAATTTGAAATAACTTCTATTACAGGAATCAAGGTCTTACCAAAACTAGTAAGGTTGTAGTAAACACGATATGGTGCTTTTTTACCATAACTTGTGCGTTCTATCAATCCATCCTCTTCTAAAGATTTTAATTGAATACTCAACATTTTTTCTGTTATATAAGGACTTAATCGTCCTAACTCCGAAAAGCGTAAAGCACCATTTCGCAAATACCACAAAACCACACATTTCCATTTCCCACCAATAAACCCCATTGTGACGCTTGTACCACAGTGATAAATTTTCTCGTTAATCTTATATCCTTTATGCTCTCCTTCTATTATCATTTAAAAAAAAATTGGACTGTCTGATTTGACAGCTATTGCAGAGTAAATATATTCAAAATATATTTGAACTGTAAAAAGTATAGCTCAATGGATTCTATTATCATCAATGCTATAGGATATATAGGTTTAATTATAAATCTCTATTCTATGTCTGTAAAAGGAGAATATAAACTACGTTTAATTTCTACTATAGCAAATACAGTCTATATCGTTTATGGTATATTATTAAATGCATATCCCATAATAATTGGTTGTTCAATAGCCGTACTTTTACATATTTATCGATTAAAGAATTTAAAACCAAAGAAAGATGATTGAAGTTAAAACAGCAGAGGAAGCAAACACAGAAACTTTAGCACTTATAGGAACAATTACATATCTTGAATCGCATGGTCATTTTATTGACAATAAAATGAATTTGGATGAATATATTAAGACCACTTTTTCGGTTTCAAAAACGAGAAAAGATGTGAACAACAAAAAAAATGTTTTCTATATCATTTATTTTAATGAATTACCTGTCGGATATGCAAAATTGGTGTTGAATTCAGGGCATAAAAATATGGCTTCAAAAAAATCTTGCAAACTAGAACGAATCTATATTTTACAACACTTCATTCCGTTAAAAATAGGGCAGCAATTTCTAACTTTTCTTGAAGAAACAGTAATTAACCAACAATTGGATATGATGTGGCTTTCTGTTTATAAAGAAAATAAAAGAGCTATACGATTTTATCAAAGGAACGAGTACAAAGAAGTTGGGAAATCAACTTTTCTTGTGAATGACAAAGGATATGAAAATATAATTTTCGAAAAAAAATTGAATTAGAAAACCGACCGCACAACAATTTGTATATTGCATATACTTCCGCCCGAGGCAGGAAGCAAACGCAACATGCAAAAGGCGTTATGCATAATTACTCAAAAATGAAAAAATACCTGTTGCTTCTTCCCCTTATACTTTTTTTTGCTCCTGTGGTTTTATTTGGACAAAAAACTAGCATTAAACTTTTGAATGACATCAATTATAAACTTGACTCCAATTCCTGGGAGCTTGATGAAAATAATATTGTTAATGCGCCATATCATTTTGAATATTTACTAAAAAACAAAAAAAGAATTTCTAAACTAAGAGTACGAGTAAGTTCGATGGATTATCATTTAAAGGATTCTGTTTACTCGAATTTAGAAATTAAGAAAAGAACTGCAACAGGAGAATTAGAGGAGCTAAAAAAAGGATTATCTCTTTTAGCTAATAAAAACCTGACTATAAAATTTGAACACTCCGAGCCTTATAAAGGGTTTAAAATCATGACCGTAACAATTACCATGAATAATGACAAAACCAAAAATGTTATTATGTCCATTGGAGTAAAGGTTTTAAATGACTACTTTGTGATTGGAGTCAGCATTGAAAACCTTGTTAACTCGACTCAAAACGAGGCGGAAAACTTATTAAAATCTCACTTGAAGAAATTAAAAAACTGCAGCTAATAATACGTCTCTCGATATTTAACCCTGAGATTTCTGTACTTTTACGAATATCGCCAAAACTTTAGGTTTGGCTTTTATAAAACCAAAAAGCGTTTGATTAAGTGTGCCTGAGGCGCTGAAATATATAAAGAAAATTGAAAAAGGTTAAAAATACAACTGTTAGCTGGAATATTTGCCAGGAATGCCATGGGCATGGTAGAAAAAGTCGGAGGCTCCGAAAGAAAATACGACTCCGCTATCAGAAAGCCTTGGATGAATTTGAAAAAACGAATGGAAGTGGAATAGCTCCAATTCGCCCTAAGAGAAACCTATTTACATGTTTAAACTGTTCTGGATCTGGATTGATTCATTCAACTAACCACCCCATTGCAGATAAAGAAAATTATCCACATGTTGCTATTATTGGTGGAGGTATAGGAGGAGTAGCTTTAGCAGTAGCTTGCCTCCACCGTGGAATCCCTTTTACCCTTTATGAACGCGATAATAGTTTCGATGCTCGATCCCAAGGCTACGGACTTACTTTGCAACAAGCTAGCAAAGCAATCCAAGGATTCGGTATTTTTTCGCTAGAAAAAGGTGTGACATCAACAAAGCATGTAGTTCATACGACTGAAGGGAAAGTGATAGGGGAATGGGGAATGAGAAAGTGGATACAAACAGATGCCAAAACACCTCCTAAGCGTACAAATATACATATTGCACGACAGTCTTTGCGCTTAGCACTGCTTGAGCAACTAGGAGGACATAATGCAGTCCAGTGGGGACACCAGTTAATAGCTTTTAACGAAGATAAAGGTAAAGGTGTCAATTTAAACTTTAAAGTGGATGGGAAAATAAAGAATGTCAAGACAGACCTTGTTGTTGGAGCCGATGGTATTCGTAGTTCAGTTCGCAGGTTGTTGATTGGCGAAGATATTACCCCCTTACGCTACCTAGGATGTATTGTCATATTAGGCATTTGTCCTTTGGAGACACTCAAAGATCTTAATAGTTCATTATTGGACTCAGCTACAGTATTTCAAACTGTTAATGGTAACGAACGGATCTACATGATGCCTTATGATTCTGATTCTGTGATGTGGCAACTTAGCTTCCCAATGCAAGAAAAAGAAGCTAAGGCATTAAGTACTCTAGGAGCCAAAGCTCTCAAAAAAGAAGCATGTAATAGAACTCAATGGCACAACCCAATCCCTCAAATTTTAGCGGCGACTCTGGAAACTCAAATTTCTGGATATCCCGTATATGATAGAGAATTACTCCAATCAGAATTATTAGAGAAAGGAGAGCAAGTCACCCTTATTGGTGACGCAGCACACCCTATGAGTCCATTCAAAGGACAAGGGGCAAATCAAGCTTTATTGGATGCATTAGCGCTCGCTCGAGGTATATCAAAAGGATGTAGACCTTTATCTCAATGGAGAGAAGCTGGAGTGAGAGAAAGCGTATTAACAGAGTTTGAATCAGAAATGCTAAAGCGAAGTGCTTCCAAAGTAAAAGATTCAGCCGCCGCAGCACAATTCTTACATTCAGAAATTGCACTTTATGAGGGCGATGAGCCAAGAGGAAGATGCCTTAAGGGAAAAGGTGTATAATAATGATTTTAATTTAGACAAGAAAAACAAACACTTATACCAGCACAAAATCCTCAAATTTTATACTCCATACAAAACACTAGCTATCATCACTAGATAATCTATTCTATACCCCTAAATGTCAATTAAAAATAACAAGACCAAACACCTTTCTTTAATCCACACCTAACAATTAAGAGCCTCTATTTCTCCCTATAAAATGGTGCCTTTTTATAATATAAATAACAACTATACTACCCCTCTATTCCATACAGGAACCTTGAACAAACTACTAAGTTTTATCATATCACTCAACATATAATCTTTATCACCATGATTTAATAAATTATATCGATCTCCATTATGTGTGATTATATTTAATTCATAACTCAAATAACTACCTGATGAATTACCTTCTATAAACTTTTCCAATACTTGCAATGCATATATTTGCTTAAATGTAAGTATTTCGCCATCAACAATTACTTTCCTTTTTTGGGTATTCACATACACTTTTGGAGAAAACATAAAAACCAGAATAAGCCCTATTAATAAAAATATCCCTCCTGAAGTAAAAAATATCTTACCACCTTTCATCAAAGTAAGAGGAACATCATGAATTTGATAAAATTCAACAAACGAAATCACCATATAATTTAGTCCTATTAAAAGAAAACTCCATACAAATACTTTTGTAAACGAACTAGAAGTTATTTTATAACCGTTTATTGTTTTTTTTAATACTTCGCTAGCAAAATTACTTCCTGACTCCTCTAAAGCTCCCCATGGTATTTGTTGTCCGATTATATCCATTTCAGGGTTCCCAAAAGTAAAATCTATCTTTTTATTTTTAGATGATGATTTCTTTTTTCTGGATATATAACTAAATCCAATCATACCTACCCTCATAAAAACCAAAACAAACAACATCCCTCCAGTTTTATAATAAAGAAAAAGTTCCTGTTGATATACCCTTTCATGAATAGGTAATATGGTTTCTAATTTTTTTATTACATATAGGTCTTTCTTTTTGGGAGCTGCTAACCTTTTTAAAGAATCCAACCTGTCAACATCCTGTTGAAATGCTATCTGCTTATTATTAAATGTAGTATATTTTATTTGTGCCTCTGGAATAATGACAAAAACTAAAACTCCGATGGGAATTAAAAGGAAAAGCCATGATAATTTAACCTTCAGAAACTTCATCATCTTTTTTTGATTTTTAAAACAGATTGCAAATCTATTAAAAAAACTCTTTTCTCTTTTGTTTAAACTAATTGTTTGATTAATATGAAGGCATATTTATAATTGAAACTTAAATAGCTGTTCTAAATTTATTTTTCTTAATCAAAAACTAAATTAAAAAAACCATATCCATAAAAGTTTGATATTTAAAACTGAAAAAACAAATATTTATTTTTGAATTAGTACATAACCTAGGGTGCAAGTATATTTTCACACACTAACTATCAGCAACAGTATGATAAGCCAACTTAATTTGATTTTTAAATATTATTATATAATTGTCGTACTGGTATTTGCATCTTGTAATGAAACCAATCAATTATCAGTAAAAACAGGTTTTTGTTCGAATATTCATAGAAATGAAAACATAACACTTTCCAAGGAACTCAAAGAGTTTACTGAACTTATGCGAGATAAGACAGGAGTTTATGTTCTAGAGGATGGAAGTGGTTCAATGGTAGCCAGGGCATGGTTAACAGAACATGCTGAGAAAACTATCGATATACAATACTTCATTTTTTCAACAGACAATGTAGGGCTAATTGCTTGTGATTATTTAATAAGAGCTGCAGATCGTGGAGTTAAAATAAGAATTATTGTTGATGATATTATGGTAGATTCCGACATCCAAGATATTTTAACTTTTGATTCACATGAAAATATCACAGTAAAAATATATAATCCCGGAGTTAATTTAGGAAAAAATATTTTTAGTAAAATTCAGAAATTTGCAACAGACTTTAGGTCTGCTAATCAACGTATGCATAACAAAACGTTTTTAGTAGACGGAAAAGTAGTTATAACCGGTGGTCGAAACATTGCAGATGAATATTTTGACTATGACCATGAATATAATTTTAGGGATAGGGATATTTTATTATTAGGTAAAGAATCAAAAAAAGTTAATAAATCCTTTGATGAGTTTTGGAATAGCCCCTTAAGTAAAAATGTTACACATATAATTAAAGAAAAACCTAAAAACACTTACTCAAAAAATAGATTTGATAAACTACATGAATACGCATGTAATCCCGATAATTTTTGGCCACAAGTAAGAGAAAGAATAGATTCTTTCCCAACTACATTTAATTCAATTAAAAATTCTGGAGAACTAGTATGGTTAGATAATGTAAATTTTATTTCAGATATTCCAGGAAAAAATGATGGCAAAAAAGGGTTACGTGGTGGCGGTATTTCAACTACAGTATTAATTGATTTAGTTAGAAATGCCAAATCATTCATAGACATCCAAACACCATATTTAATTACCACTGAGTTAGCTAAAAACCTATTTAAAGAGGCTGTAGAGCGTGGTGTGAAAATTAGGATACTTACAAATAGTTTAGCTTCAACAGATAATCTTGAAGCCTTCAGTAGCTATCAAACAGATAGAGAGAAACTACTTAAAACTGGAATCAGAATATTTGAATTTCGCCCTGATGCAGCAGAGCGTACAAAAATTATGACTGGAGAACTGCAAGAAAAATTAGACCATAAACCAATATTTGGACTTCATGCAAAATCTATGGTTATTGATAACAAAATAACAGTTATCGGCACATTTAATCTTGACCCTAGAAGTGCCAATTTAAATACGGAATGCATTGTTATTGTAAATTCCAAGAAGATTTCTGAAGGTATACTAAATGGCATGGAAAAAGAATTTAAACCTGAGAATTCATGGGAAACAACACTAGAGTACAACCCAGATTCGGAGGTCGATAAATTTAAACGTTTAAAAACTTGGACAAGAAAAATAATTCCGAAAGAAATTTTATAACAGACACAAAATTGTTATCTACAAAATGTACTATGTATAATACTCTTGGAATACTAAAACACTAATTTCTATAATATCATATGACTAAACTAAGAATAGATATTATTCTGAAAACGAATCTGGAATTATTCTGTAGAAAAGGAATCTGAAAAAGCTGAGCTTATTAATCGAAATAAAATAGTTAAAACTATTAATAACAACACTTAAAATAAAAATAACTTATAATTGAAATATGAATTGGAATAAAATAGATGCAGTTTGGAATGAGATTTCAAAACTAAATAACGTAGAATTAAAATATAAAGAACGTAGTATAAATCAAGTCACTCAATCTCATTATTTAATAAATTACACAAATGAAATAGCAATTTTCAGCTTTATTGGAATATTATCAAAATCAGCTGAAGGGCAGAATACTGACAAAACATCTATTATAGTAGAATATAAAAATAGATTAGATATAAATAAATTTGAACTTAAAAATATAAGAGAGGAAAAAAATATGTTACCCAATGACAATACAACTGAATTTGAGAAACGTATTTTAAAAATGCTTAACAAGTTTAACGGTAATAGCATTACCCTGAAAGATCATTTTATTAGAATTGATACAGATAATATTTTTTCAACTAAAGATGATTTTGAAAACGTAACTGATTTAATATATAAATTAAAATCCACATAAAAAATTAGTCATAAACACCTAAATAGGCATGTCTATTTATATGCTATTACCCCTATCAAAAACCAATCAATATCTCCAAAATAAAAACAGCAACTACTTAACAAGTAGCTGCTGTTACAAATATCTTAATTTAAAAATTAATCTTTCCTATACTTTTTTGTTTCCTCAAACACGTGATTAAGGATTTCCTCATCTATTTCAGAAAATTCAATCCCTCTTCGTGCCATGACAACTTCTGAAACTTCAAATGCTTTTTTAGTTAAGTACGTAGAAAAACCTGAGCTTCCACCCCAACTAAAACTCGGTATGAAATTTCTTGGAAATCCTCCTCCAAAAATATTAGCAGAAACTCCGACTACCGTCCCTGTATTAAACATTGTATTAATACCACATTTGGAATGATCTCCGATCATCAAACCACAAAATTGTAATCCAGTTTTCGCGAAATTTTCCGTTTCATAATTCCACAAACGTACTTCAGCATAATTATTTTTAAGGTTAGAGTTATTAGAATCGGCTCCTATATTACACCATTCCCCTAAAACAGAATTCCCTAAAAACCCATCATGCCCTTTATTTGAAAAACCAAAAACCACAGAATTATTCACTTCTCCTCCAACTTTACTATGAGGTCCAATAGTAGTAGCTCCATAAATTTTTGCCCCCATTTTTAAAGTAGCATGATCACACAATGCAAAAGGACCACGAACAGTACACCCTTCCATTATCTCTGAATCCTTACCTATATATATCGGTCCGTTAGATGCGTTTAATGATGAAAACAAAACTTTAGCTCCTTCTTCTATAAAAATATTCTCTCTCGACACACATTGTATTCCTTCAGGAATTGGTTCTGACATCCTTCCTTTTGTCAAAAAATCAAAATCAGCCTGAATAGCCGCACCATTCTTTGCAAAAATATCCCAAGTGTTATTTATTTTAATATACTCACAATCTACATCAAAAACTTCATAGGTATCAAAATCAACTTCTTCTTGTCCTTCAGTGGTAAAAAATGCTAAAATTTCATCATCACAAAAAATAGCTTGATTTTCAGATAAATTCTTAATCATAGCCACCAATTCATCACTAGGTAAAAAAGAAGCATTAATCATTATATTCTGCTCAAACTCTACCATAGGGAATTTATGCGACAAATAATCTTCCGTTATTGTTGACGTTGTAAACCCAAGATGTTGTTCCCATTTTTCTCTAATAGTTAAAATACCTACACGAATATCAGCAACTGGTCTGGTATATGTAAATGGTAATAATTGGTTTCTTACTGGCCCGTCAAAAAGGATATAGTTCATAAAATTAGTTTCTGAATTGAATAACCAAAGTTAAAATTTATAATAGATATAGAAAAACAAAAAAGCCTCCGATTTCTCGAAGGCTTTTAATATCTAGTAAATACGATAAATTATTTTTTGAATTTTGCGTATTTTGTCTTAAACTTATCAATACGTCCAGCAGTATCTATTAACTTAGATTTACCAGTGTAAAATGGATGAGAAGTTCTTGAAATTTCTAATTTGAATAATGGATACTGAACTCCGTCTACTTCAAGAGTTTCTTTT
>Ga0209291_1001069_pt1 | contig 25195 bp, 17 predicted proteins | sample GOMGulsemesocosm_FD_184633 | JGI IMG/M metagenome (GOLD analysis project Ga0209291, IMG submission 184633) | Methane-oxidizing microbial communities from mesocosms in the Gulf of Mexico - GOM9B Gulf of Mexico (SPAdes) (version 2) | ecosystem: Environmental > Aquatic > Marine > Cold seeps...
TGACGAATCACTTACTGAAGAACAAAAAGCTCAAGCAATGCGAGCTGCTGAAAAACTAGCACAAGAAACCGATCAAAAACATCAACAATTATTAAATAAAGTGACGGATGATCCTTATCAACTACTGCGCAATAAAATGCAGTTGGAATATAAAAAACGTCGTCAAAATAGAAGTAGTTTAGGAGCAACCAAAAAGTGGTAAAAATCAGTTATATTACTCTATTATTGTTAAGTATATTTTCAAGCCTGTTATTAAGCCCTACCGCGCTTGCATTAACACAACTCGTCGCCACTGTTGATAGAAACCCAGTAATGGAAAAAGAGTCGTTCGTGCTTACCATAACAGCGGACGATGATATTGATACAAATGCATTAGATACCTCTCCCCTACTCAAAGATTTTATTGTTGGTCGCACGTCTGTTAGCTCTCAAACGAGTATGATTAACTTTAATACCACTAGAACCACTAAATGGACAACGGTACTTATTCCTCGCAAAGCAGGAAAAATCGTTATTCCAACATTAGAAATAGATTCATTTAGTACCAACGCAATTAATCTCGATGTAGTAAAATCGAATTCCCAAAGTGGTACTAAATCTCAAGATATCTTTATTACGTCCAAAGTATCTTCAAAAGAGATATATGTTCAACAACAACTCACGTTGACCGTTAAACTACACTTTGCAACAGAGCTTAAACGAGGTAATTTAACCGAACCCGTGTTAGCTGGTTCAAACATAACGCAGATAGGAAAAGACAAAGAAAGCGACAACATTATTAATGGTAGACGATATCGTGTTATCGAAAGAAATTATGCAGTAAGTCCCCAGAAAAGTGGTGAATTTGTTTTACAAACACCGATGTTTTCAGGAGAGGTATTAGCACAATCTAACCGCCGTACTAATTTTTTAAGTTTTGCTGAAACAAAACCCGTTAGTGTTCTGGGCGAAGATATTAACCTTTCTGTGAAACCCATTCCAGATAGCTACCAAGGCTTTTGGTTACCAACCGAAATATTAACACTTCATCAAGAATGGCAACCTGATGCTGAAAGCTTTAAAGTCGGAGAGCCGATCACCCGTACGATTACATTAACTGCAGCAGGATTATCTGAAGAACAACTACCTGACATTAAGGTTTCAATGCCAAAAGGCATAAAAATATACCCTGATCAAGCCGAACTGCATACGGGTATGAACCAAAATCGATTAGTGAGCCAGAAAAAACAAAACTTCGCTTTAGTGGCAAGTAAAGCGGGTACGTATGAACTACCCGAAATTACTATACCTTGGTGGAATACCGTAACCAACAAATTACAGCACGCAACTATCCCTGCAAAAACAATCACCATATTACCTAATGACGATTTTGACCCATCACCAATTACGCCTTCTATACAGGCAGGCAATACGACGGAAACTTCGGCAGTAGAGACAATAATTATAAAAGAATCTTCATGGTTACAATGGTTGTTCTTGGCGTTATGGTTACTGACTTCGTTTGCTTGGCTATTAACGAGCATTTTAAACAAAAAAACACCGGCAGCTAAAATGGTTTCGCCTAAAAAGTCAGGGAATACCTTTAGCAGTTTGTCTACTGCTTGCAAAAATAATCAAGGTGATAAAGTGCTCATTTTATTAGTTGATTGGGCTAAAGAACAATACCCAAGTGAGAAGATATCAACACTTGATGATGTAGTGAAGGTAATAAATTCTACTGAATTTACTTCTGTTTTAAATGAACTACAACAATCGTTTTATGGAAAAAACATCACTCCATGGATTGGCGATAATATACTCAATATCATTAATGAAATTCATAAAACAACAAAGAATTCGTCCTCGGTAAAAATAACGCTAAACCCATAATATAAAGGCTATAAAAGCTAACGGACCTAACCAATTCTTAGGTTCGTTCATTTTCCAGAAATACTAAAGTTATGCAATAGTTATAATAAATATTTCTTAACTTATTAGTACCAATACAGCTGAAAAAAGATGATAAAGAAAATATTTGGAAATAAAAAATCGTCTGCTCAGGTCTCTTCTAACATGGCTACTAAACAAGTTAGATACGAAGCACTCGTTAAAGGACTTCACGCCGACTTATACCGTTACGCATACTGGTTATGCCACGAAAAACAAGTCGCGGAAGATCTAGTGCAAGAGACCTTTTTACGTGCTTGGCGCGCTTTAGATTCATTGAAAGATGAAAAAGCAGCTAAGTCGTGGCTGATCACCATTTTAAGACGTGAAAACGCTCGACGTTTTGAACGTAAACGTTTTGAAATGAGTGAATATGAAGAAGCCACGATAACCGATACTCAATCGCTGAGTTCTGAACAAGATATTGAAAATCATTGGTTGCGTGAAAAAATTAATTCATTACCAGAGGAATATAGAGAACCTTTGGTACTCCAAGTGATTGGAGGCTTTAGCGGAGAAGAAATAGCAAACCTATTATCGTTAAATAAAAATACGGTAATGACGCGACTATTTAGAGCTCGGAATCAATTAAAAGAAGCGCTGGAAAAAGAACCAGAAGCTAGGAGTACATACAATGGATGATTTGCAATTTAGACGTAGTATCTACGCAGATCCTCACAGTAAAGATGAAAAATTAGAACAAGCTAAAGCAGAGGATCCTAAAAAGAAAAAGTTCGCTCAAGATATTGAGCAGCTGGATTTAAAAATTTTAGAGGCTTTAAAAGTTCCTGTTCCTGAAGACTTGTCTAACAAGCTTATTCTTCGTCAAACACTGAACAGTCACCAACAGCAAACGAAGAAAAAGCGAGTGCATTTAGCCCTAGCTGCTTCAGTCGCATTTGCTTTTGGCTTAACCATTAATATGATGAACTTTTCAAGTGCCTACAATAACATTGGTGATTACGCTTTTGCTCATGTAGCACATGAAGCAGACCACTTTTCTAATACCGGTGAAGCTAATGTAACCTTAGCGTCACTGAACAAAAAAATGGCATCGTTCAATGGAAGTTTTGATACTACCATGGGCGAATTAATGTTTGCTGATTATTGTCGATTTGACGGCATGAAAAGCTTACATTTAGTTTTTAAAGGAACAAACAATCCAGTCAATGTTTTTGTTATTCCACAAAGTGAACATTTAGAATTTAATAGTGATTTTTCAAATAACGACTTACAAGGAAAAACACAACGCTTTAAAGACGCTAATATCATAATAGTTGGTGATAAAAGTGAACAATTAAAAACTTGGCAGCAAAACATTAAACAAAATGTCAGTTGGTCTATTTAAGCTGATACCTTTAATATAACGAATAAAAATCAAAAGGGTTAGTAGCAATACTAGCCCTTTTTGGTAGCTAATATTTATTAATGTTGTTCTAATACTTTATTAAATGTCGACTCGATATTATCGTTGGACTGATACGTTAATTTACTTACAACAATTATAGCGATAGTTCCTACAATAAAGCCTGGGACAATTTCATACATCATTGAACTCAATGACTGACCATTCACAGTTACTGGTAGATATATCCATAGTAAAACAGTTAACGCGCCGAGTATAACTCCGGCTAACGCGCCGCTTTTAGTCATTTTTTTCCAATATAAACTTAGAATAACGACCGGACCAAACGCAGCACCAAAACCAGCCCAAGCATTACTGACAATATTAAGTATCGAACTGTTCCTATCTTGAGCAAGAAAAATAGCCAATAACGCAACAGCGAATACTGACAAGCGACCAACAAAGATTAACTGCTTATCAGATGCATTGGCATTAAAGAACATCTGATAAAAATCGTTTGTTAAAGAGCTTGACGTCACTAACAGTTGTGAGGAAATGGTACTCATAATAGCTGCTAAAATAGCGGCTAACAAAAAGCCTGCAATTAACGGGTGAAATAAAATCTGTGAAAGCACAATAAAAATTGTTTCGGGATCTTTCATCGGTAAATTGAATGCTGAAACATATGCTATACCAGCAAAGCCTGTTGCGGTAGCTCCTATAATAGAAACAATCATCCAACCCATGCCAATATTTCTGGCGACCGGAATATCTTTAACCGAACGAATAGCCATGAATCGAACAATAATATGTGGTTGACCAAAGTAGCCTAACCCCCACGCCATTGCTGAAATAATACTTAACGCACTTACTCCACTAAACATGTTGAGAAAATCAGGATTTATTTGTGACACCGCATGGTTCATTTCGTCAATGCCACCTACTTCCATTACCACAACCGTGGGAACTAAAATAAGCGCTAAAAACATAATACAACCTTGAACAAAATCAGTAAGGCTTACCGCTAAAAAACCACCTACAAGCGTATAACAAACCACAACGCCCGCAGTTATAAATAAACCTGCCTCATAGCTTAAGCCAAAAGCACTTTCAAACAACTTACCGCCAGCAACAACACCTGAAGAGGTATACACAGTAAAAAACACCACGATAACAAGTGATGAAACAATTCGTAATGCGTGACTATTATCTTCAAACCTATTTTCAAAATAATCAGGTAACGTTATAGAATCACCAGCAAGCTCGGTATAGGTTCTAAGACGAGGTGCAACAATCAAATAATTTAAAAGCGCTCCTAGCACCAGCCCAATAGCAATCCAAAGGCTGCTTAACCCAGTTAAATACATTGCACCGGGAAGCCCCATTAACATCCAGCCACTCATGTCTGACGCACCAGCTGATAATGCAGTAACTGACGGACTTAAACTCCGCCCACCAAGCATGTAACCTGAAATATCTTGAGATGATTTTTTATACGCATATAAGCCTATTAACATCATCAAAATAAAATAAATAGTTAAAGAAATAATAGTGCCTATTTCCAAAGGACTCTCCAAAATATATAAAGGATACACAAACGACTATATTATGCCCCACTACTGATTTTGTATATAGAAAAACTCTTTTTACTACTTTGTGTTATATGGTGAAGAAAATATCTCCCTCCTGATACTTTAAATAAAAAATTATTAAAAACTTAATGAAAAAATTGATTAAATACAATATATTCACTGTCGATTTTTAAAATTTAAATAGGGTCTGTTGATCTTTCTCGGTTAAATTTTGTTCGCTTCTTTTAAAGAGAATAAAACGTTTTTAGCCGAATCCTTCGGACAGTGTTTGTTGGATATTTTTACGACGTTATCGCCTTTTTATGTGGAACAACCACATGACAAAGGCTCTACCTTGTATAAATACCCAACAAACGGCTGAAAAAACAATCTCGAAAGATCAACAGGCCCTAATATCTATATTTAAAAAACATCTAAATAACCTGAGGTTTGGATAAGAGTTTTGTAACACAATGAAATTAAAAGATAAAACTATTCTTTACTTCCAGTGACGGAATTTTATTGATTATCAAGGCATTTTTACTCTCCAATAGCTGGCTATTGGGCAAATTGTCTTATCCGAATCTCAGGTTAAATAGATTTAAATTTTAAACATCCTAGGCAAACTTTTAGATGACAGTGTATAGTTGAATGATAGCCATTAGAGTTATCAAGACTGTTATTACTAATGAACAACTAGAATACTAGGGGTAATATGTACTTTTACGCGGCTCGGCAGCCCATATTAGATAAGAATAAAAATTTATATGCTTACGAGCTTTTGTTTCGTGACAGCATCGATAATGTGTTTCCAGACGTAGATGGCGATGAAGCGACAAGTAAAATGGTTGAAGCAAGTTCCTTTAACATGGGAATTTCAGAATTTACCGCCAATAAACCTGCTTTTATAAACTTTACCTTAGAAACGTTAAGCCAAGGCTATCCTGAAATGTTAACGCCCGATGAGTTGGTTGTTGAGGTTTTGGAAACAATTAAGCCAGGGAAACGCCTCTTAGCCTTATGTAAAGACTTATACAATAAAGGTTATACCCTCGCACTGGATGACTATGAGCATCAACCAGTTTGGGAGCACTTTTACCCGTTCATAAAAATCATAAAAATTGATTGGCAACTTTCTAGCATTGACGATATTAAAGAAATTATATCGGCTATTACTAAATATCCTCACATTAAATTACTTGCAGAAAAAGTAGAAACTTATGAAGAATACAACCAAGCTATAGAGTTGGGTTGTGAGCTATTTCAAGGGTTTTTCTTTGCAAAGCCAGAGATGGTAAAAACTAAATCACTCTCGCCTTCGCAAGTGGCAATGGCAGAATTACTCTACGAAACATCGAAACCCGATTTAGACCTAGCAAGCATCACCTCTGTATTCGAACGAGATGTAACGCTATCGTACAAATTACTCAGGTATGCTAACTCTCCAATTTTTAGACGACGCGCAGAAATAGCAACGATTAAACAAGCGTTAGTCACACTAGGCTCGGCTGAGTTAAAACGATTTATGGGGTTAATGTTTACAGCTAATATAAATCCGGATAAACCTTCAGAACTGATAAACTCCGCTATGACTCGAGCAAAGTTTTGTGAATTGTCTACAGAGAATCTAAAATCAAATGTTGATAGTTCAATCGCTTTTTTAACGGGTTTATTATCGCTTATCGACGCAATACTTGATGAAGACATTAACAGTGTTCTAGAGAAACTACCTTTAGCGCAAGAAATCAAAGACACATTACTCACAGGTGAAGGAACCATGGCCTTGTTAATTCAATTAGTTGAGTTGATAGAACATGCAAAATGGGATGAATCGGCAGTAACAATGGAAAAGTTAGGCTTAACAAAAGAACAAGCCATGAAAGACTATAACGATGCAATCTCATGGGCTAATGAACAAAGTCAATTAGCTGGTTAATACTCTGTATTTTCAAGTGATGTGATAAACCCAAAGATAAAAAAAGGAGAGTTAATACTCTCCTTTTTTAGTTTTTATAACTAACCTCTGGTACTACTGGCAGCGTTTTGTTGCCTTATCAGCACTAAATGGCTCAATACTAATTTCCGACAAACCTAGCTCAGCACGTCCTTCTGACGATAGATAAAATGGAACAATTAAATCCCCCATTTTCATACCTGCTTGACTAAAACACTTAAGGTCAATTGAAACAGACTGCCATTGCTTTAATGGTAGCTCATTTAATATTTCGGTTATATCAAGTTTAGCTCCACAATCTTTTTCAACATCACACTTCATAGACAAGTAAACTTTATCACTTGGGTTTTCATTCATTTTCACAACAAAATTCAAAGCACTGTTATTCGTAATTTCTGCTCTAAAGTCTTCTCGAAAACTACTTTTACTCGCCATGTAAATACCAGAATCCTTCATACCACTAAATGTTACTTGTATTGCATCTTCTTGAACAATTCGATCAATAGTCCTGTATTTTATACCGTTAAGTTCATGAGTATTCGCATTAACCTGTAAATGATCTTCCTTTCCTGAATTTAGCCACAATAGCCATGGTTTATGCATCTTTCCGGTAAAAAGCTTTCGAGATGTTACAGCAGATATATCTCGTTCGTAAGTTTCTTCTAAATGATTAGAAAGTACATTTTTGTCCTGATAAGTTAGACCATAGCCATAAGGTAAGAGCGGATTATAATTTTTATCATGGCGATTAACCGTCGTTTGTTCTGGATTATTAGGCCATGAGAAAGATAACTTACCAGTAAAGTCATATTGGACTTGGTCTTTTTCATTTTTCAAAATCACGTCAGCGATACCCTGCCCTTCAGAACCAGGTAACCAAACAGCAACAAAAGCATCTGAAGCATTCAATTCAGCGTTAACCCACATTGGACGACCACTGATGAACAAAGCGACTACAGGGATCCCTCGCGCTTTCAATGATTTGAGTAAAGCTAAATCCTTTTTATCTCCTAATTGATATTCTAGGTTTTGACGATCACCATGTCCTTCAGCGTATGGTTCTTCACCAAAAACAACAATGGCAACATCAGGTTTATCTGTAAATGTTCCGTCTATACTCAAAGTAGCTTTACCACCTGCTAGGCTAACTTGTTCAGCTATTCCTGTAAAAATAGAGGTTCCACCAGGAAATTCAGCATTAGTATTTTCAGTTCCTTGCCAAGTAATACTCCAACCACCTGATTGTTGAGCAATATTATCAGCTCCTTCACCTGCTATAAGAATGTTTTGTTTAGGAGAGATCGGTAATAAGTTATTTGTGTTTTTTAGTAAAACTAACGACTGACGTACCGCTTCGCGGGCAACATCCCGGTGCTCTTTTGCACCAATTAATTCTGTTCTCCCTGACAAGGCTCTATTTTCTGGGCTTGGTTTTTCAAACAAACCAGCTCTAATTTTAACGCGTAATATACGTTTAACCGCATCATCAATTCTTGATTGTTTAATAATTCCACTTCTAACTTGTTTAATAGTATTTTCGTAAAGAGGCTTCCATGCAGCAGTAGGCACCATAAAAATATCTAAACCCGCATTCACAGCTTGCGGACAGCTTTCGTTGGTACAACCCTTTACTTGCCCGTGACCATTCCAGTCACCAACAACAAAGCCATCAAAACCCATTTTTTCTTTCAGTACATCATTTAATAAATATTTACTACCGTGGTTTTTATCGCCATACCAACTATTAAACGAAGCCATTACTGATTGTGAACCTGCCGATAAGCCACCAACGTATCCTTGGGCATGAATATCAAAAAGATCTTGTTCAGTGCCTATGGTATCTCCTTGATCATCTCCACCAACTGTTCCTCCATCCCCCAGGAAATGCTTAACGGTACTAATGACTCGTGTATCTCCTAAAAAGTCTTTATCGGCGTGACCTTGTAGACCTTTTACAATAGATGCTGCATAGGTTCTAACAATTTCAGGATCTTCAGAATACCCTTCATAAGTTCGGCCCCAACGATCATCTCTCACCACGGCAACGGTCGGAGCAAACACCCAATCAATACCTGTTACCATCACTTCTTTCGCCGTTATCGCAGCGATCCGCTCAATTAATTCTGGATTATTTGCAGCTCCTAAACCAATGTTATGGGGAAATAGTGTCGCTCCAATTACATTATTATGACCGTGTACCGCATCGGTTCCCCACATAGTAGGGATCTTGTTACCATCTATAGAATCGTCTACAGAAGCTTGGTACATACTTTCAGCAAGGGCTATCCAATCACTAGGTGTAGAGTGTTTATTCCCATCAGGAAAAGATCCTCCACCATTTAAATATGAGCCAAAACCATACTTCCTCATATCATCAACCGTTATGTCTCTAATTTCGGGTTGAATCATTTGCGCCACTTTCTGCTCTAAAGACATTGTAGCGAGTAAGTCATTTATTTTATTTTCAATATTGGGATCTTTTTTAACTTCAAAGGTTAGTTTAGGCCAAATATTAATATCCTGAATCGGCTTTAAATCAATACTATCTCTCTTTATTTCCGTATCTTTTTTATCTCCATCTAATATTCCACAACTCGTAATCATCACAGAAATACCGAGGGTTAACACACATTTTAATTTAAATTTATTCATAAATAGCAATCCAAAATATCATATACAACACTAACGTAAAATAACGTATCTGACTGATAGTAAATAACAAAAATAGAAAAAACCACCTAAGTTAAAAACATAAACACAACGAACATTTACAAAACCTATTGACGTTGTATTAATAAAACACTAACCTAAATGTAAGCGCTTTCATAGTGTTTTTAATAATTCGATTGTTTGCAGTTAAAATTACTATGCCAACGTTGAATGACTTAAGAGCACAAAATAAATAAAGCTCATTAATATTTAGATTATTTTCTTACACTATTTTTTGGACGTAAAATGAACAAATTATCTCTTCCGGCATCTTCAAAAATGCTTTCCTCTGATTTTATTTATGGCGTGGCGACAGCTTCTTTTCAAATAGAAGGAGGGATTGACAGTCGCCTTCCTTGTATTTGGGATACGTTCTGTGACACTCCAACTAAAGTAATAGATGGTTCAAACGGTGCAATCGCTTGTGATCATTTTAATTTGTGGGAAGAAGATATTGAGTTAATTGAAAGTTTAGGTGTAGATGCATATCGACTTTCTATTTCATGGCCTCGTGTTATGCATGAAAATGGTGAACTAAACCAAGAAGGTGTTGAATACTATTTAAATATTTTGAATGCCTTAGAGCGCAAAAACATTAAAGCATTTGTTACTCTCTATCACTGGGACCTACCTCAACATTTAGAAGACGCAGGTGGTTGGTTAAATCGTGATACCGCATACAAGTTTTCCGATTATGCTGATAAAATAAGCCAAGCTATCGGAGATAAAGTTCATTCATTTGCCACTTTAAACGAACCATTTTGTAGTGCATATTTAGGTTATGAAATTGGTGTACATGCACCTGGTCTTATCGGAAAGCAATACGGTAAAAAAGCGGCACATCACTTACTGTTAGGCCATGGTTTAGCCATGGAAAAGCTGAATAAAAACTGCCCTGACTCGTTAAACGGTATTGTACTAAACTTCACTCCTTGTTATTCAGCTAGTGAAAAACCTGAAGATATTGCTGCAACACAGTTTGCTGACGACTATTTCAATCAATGGTATATCAAACCACTATTTGATGCGGCATACCCTGATATTTTAAACGATTTACCCAATGAAAATCATCCAGAAGTGCTTGCGGGAGACATGGACGTCATTTCTCACCCGATTGACTTTCTTGGTATTAACTTTTACACCCGTGCGATTTACCAAGCTGACCAACAAGAAGGCTTTAAACAACTTGATCCACCAGAGCCAAGAACAGACATTGGTTGGGAAATTTATCCACAAGCATTAACTAGCCTTTTAACATCACTAAATGAAAAATATCAATTACCGTCTATTTACATTACTGAAAACGGTGCGGCTATGGCTGATGAATTGGTTCATGGCGAAGTGAACGATCAAGACCGTGTTGATTATTATCACTCACATCTCAATGAAGTACACAAAGCCATTGAATTAGGTGTAAAAATAGATGGTTATTTTGCTTGGAGCTTGATGGATAACTTTGAATGGGCAGAAGGATATTTAAAACGATTTGGTATTGTACATGTTGATTACGATACCCAAAAGCGAACTATAAAAGCCAGTGGACACGCTTATAAACAACTTATAACGAGTAGATAATTCTACTTACAAAATCAATCATATAAGCTATTGTTCATTAAATAACGAAAACAACAAATAAGATAAAAACTATGACCAAACTACCCTTTAGAGAAAAAGTAGGTTATGCCATGGGAGATGCTGCCGCCAATTTAGTTTGGCGTGGTGCCTTGGCATATTTAGCCGTATTTTATACTGATACGTTTGGTTTGACTGCAGCCGCAGCCGCCATGTTGTTTTTAGTTGTTAGGTTATCTGACGGTGTAACTGACATTGTTATGGGAATGATCGCTGATAGAACCAATACACGATGGGGTAAATTCAGACCTTGGGTGCTTTGGTCTACACCCGTTCTCGGACTATTCATGGTGTTATGTTTCACCACACCTAACTTTAGCGAAAACGGAAAACTGGCATATGCTTATTTTACCTATATTGGCCTCACTCTCGCGTATACTTTAAATAATGTTCCTTATTCTGCACTGATGGGAGTAATGACTGACAGTGATACTGAGCGTACAAGTCTATCTGGTTTTCGTTTTGCTGGTGCCTTTATAGGCGGTTTATTAGTGATGGGGTTCTTGCCGGACTTAGTTGCGCTATTAGGAGATGGTAACGACGCATTAGGTTATCAATACACCATGTACGTTTTTGCAACGTTATTAGTTGTGTTAATGGTTATAACTTTTTCAACAACTAAAGAACGTATTACACCTCCTGTTGATCCTGATTCGAATTTAAAGAAAGAATTATGGGACTTAACTAAAAATTTACCTTTCATTATTTTACCTTTGTTATCTATGACATTGTTCTTTTATTACCGTGATTTATACAGCGGTATATTTTTCGTCTTAGTTATGTTCGCAATGACTATGGTCATTAAAAAGCTCATTAATCAATCAACCGATAATATGACGGGAACACAGCGTGACGTTGTAGACTTATTAACAAATAAGCCATGGTTAATTTTACTTGGAATGGGCTTTTTAACCATGATGTTTAATGGCATAAAGTACGGTGTTATTGCCTACTATTTTAAATACCATGTCGGTGACGAACTACTCACAGGACAATACTTTATAGGTTTATTAGTCGTTTCAATATTAGGCGCATTATCAACAAGCTACTTGTCAAAAATAATGGGTAAAAAGAACTTATTTATAGCCTCCCTTATTATTAGTGGTATTCTCACAGCCGGTTTTTATTGGGTTCCTGCGGGAGATATAACATCTATATTTATTTTAGGATGTTCAGCTGAGTTCTTTGCAGCAATTATGCCGACATTATTTTTCACTATGCTTGGTGACTCTGCTGATTATTCTGAATGGAAAAACAACCGACGTGCTACAGGCTTAATATACTCTGCTGGTACATTCGTACAAAAAACAGGTGGTGGGTTCGCAGGCGCTTTAGTGTTAGTCGTACTAGCAAGTTATGGTTACGACGGAATGGACGCTTCAACCATAGAAAATTCACTACCCGGTATGCAAATATTAATGAGTTGGATTCCGGCAGCATTCGCCTTTATTGCCGCAGGATTAATGTGTTTCTATCCATTAACCAGTACGGAAAACCAACAAATAGGTTTAGAATTACAAGAAAGACGGTGCGCATAAAACAGCGTTTCATCATAAATGACTGATATTTTCAGGTATTACGATCAAATTCGTTGTCTGAAGTTCAGGTCAGCTAGTTTATCTGGTAAAATAAAACTCTGATCTTAGCTTTAAATTTAATGGAAAATCATGGCAACTATTTACCAAGTTTCTGAACTAGCAGGTGTATCGTTAGCAACGGTCTCCCGAGTATTGAATAATAATGCTCGTGTAAGCGAAAAAACTCGTGAAAAAGTTGAAATAGCCATGGAACAATTAGGTTATCGTCCTAACTCTATTGCTCAGTCACTTGCTTCAAATAGATCTAATAGTGTCGGTATTTTAGTCTCTGAACTTCACGGACCTATTTTTGGGCAAATGATGGCAGGAATTGAATCAGAGCTCAGAGCCGCAGGAAAACACGTTATTATCACCACAGGGCATAGTGAAGAAAAGGGTGAAAAAGACGGTATTGAATTTTTATTAAGCCGTAATTGTGATGCTATTATTCTGCATGTAGAAGCCGTTTCTGACGAATATTTGATTGAATTAAGTAAGGGGTCTGTTCCTGTTTATATAATGAGTCGATATGTTGAAGAAATTAAGGATAAATGCATTAGCTTAGACAATAATTTAGGCGGTTACATTGCCACTAAAGCCATTTTAAATCAAGGCCATACAAAAATAGCCTACATATCAGGTCATCAATTTAAAGCCGATTCAATCAACCGTGTTAATGGCCACAAAAAAGCGTTAGCTGAAAAAAACATATCTTTTGATGAAGATCTATACTTTGTTGGTGATTATAAAGAGACAGGAGGTAGTGCGGGGCTGAAACACTTTATTGATAAAAAATTATCTTTTTCTGCTCTGATTTGTGCAAATGACGAGATGGCTTCGGGTGCAATGAAATATGCTAGAGAGCATGGATTCGAACTTCCTAATGACCTTTCTATTATGGGTTTTGATAATGTTAGTTTTGCCAACTACCTTTACCCTAAGTTAACCACTATCGAAAACCCAATTAATGAGATGGGGAAAATGGCGGCTAAGTTAGTCTTAAAAACGGTATACTCTAAAAAAGATCTGACCATACAAAGTGTTTTTGAACCTCGCGTTATTTTCAGACAATCTGTTATTCCTTATTCACCGGTTTAATATTAAAGCTGCGTAAATAATTACCGATTTGTTCAATTTCCTTTTGGCTTAATACTTTCTTCCAAGCTGGCATATATTCAGTATCCCCTCCTGTAAGAATAGAAAACTCAATAAGGCCTGCTGGAAATAGTGGTAAATCGGTTAAATCTGCGGGTTTGACCGGAAGTAAAAGTCCAATAGCTCCATCACCTTTACCTTTTTCGCCGTGGCAACCAGCACAATGTTGTTGGAACAACGCTTGCCCTGCCAACAAGTTTTTTTCGTCCATGGGCAAGGTGTTTTCTTTGAACATTGGTGCATAACCACAACCAGAAAACAAAATTATTGAGAAAAAATATATTCCATATAAAAATTTCAATTTACATACCTTTAATTAGCAAAGTTTCGAATCAATCAATTCTGCATTCCATAATCATTAATATTAGTCGTTTTGATAGATATTAAATCTAATCATAAAAACACCATAACACCTAGCTATAAACATGAAGTTTGACCTTTTTCTACTACAATAAGAGGATAGTTACTATTTATTAATAATTTAGGCATTGCTATGGCTTCGTCCTCTTTTTTTTCTCAAGATAATTTTATGCCTCATGGCATGTGTTATTTATGGCAACCCGATATTCTTTGGACTTCAGTAATTTCTGATGTGACAACAGCTCTTGCTTATTTCTCAATCACCGCTGCTGTCATTGTATTTGTATCAAAACGAAAAGACTTACTTTATCCTTGGTTTTTTCTATTAGCAGGCTCTGTAATATTTTTAGCTTGTGGCACTTCACATTTAATATCAGCCATTGTCATTTGGGAGCCTATCTACGGGGTTTCTTCAATAATTAAAGCCATAACAGCAGTAACATCAATCGCGACCGGTATTGTTATTTGGTTTGTCCTCCCTTTCTTCCTCAAGCTTCCTAGTCCTTCTATGTTGGAAGAAAAAAATCAAGCACTACAAGATTCTTTAGACAAGCTTAACCTTGCTCAGAAAACACTGGTTGAGTCAGAAAAAATGGCTTCTTTAGGTGGTTTAGTAGCAGGTGTTGCTCATGAAATAAATACGCCTATAGGAATAGGACTAACCGCTTCGACACATTTATTGGCAGAAACTACTTCAATCAATAAAAAATATACAAATCAAGAAATGACCAATAAAAATTTAAGTATATTTTTAGAGGAAGTAAAAGAGAGTAGCGCACTAATGAGCTCCAATTTGGTCAGAGCCGCTAAACTCGTCGCCAGCTTTAAACAAGTCGCCGTTGATCAAAGCAGTAAAGATATACGTAGCTACAAAATTAAAGAATATACGGATGAAATTTTACAAAGTCTTAATCCTAAATTTATGAATCGGAATATTGACGTTAACATTAAATGTGAGGATAGCTTAACCGCCAAAGGGGAAGCTGGAGCTTACTCTCAAATAATCACCAATTTAATCATCAATTCATTGGTTCATGGATTTGATAATACGGAGTCTGGTCAGATAGATATTGATATTAGCTATAAAAAAGAAATGATTTATTTGATCTATACTGACTCAGGCAAAGGGATTAATAAAGAACATATAAATAAAATATTTGAACCCTTCTTCACAACAAAACGAGGAAAAGGCGGAACAGGTTTAGGTTTACATATAGTGTACAACTTAGTTACACAATCATTAAAAGGAAACATTAAAGTCAATGATAAACTCGAAAAAGGAAGTCAATTTATTATTGAATATCCCGTAAATATTGCAAACGTTATACAACAAAATGAGCTTAGTTAACCTTTAATCTTAGCCAAATTAGATAATTAGATCATTCAGCGTTCAGCGATGATCTTTTTAACTTGATCGAGGTAAGCCTCGTATTTTTTCCAGTTATCAACTGATTTATTATTGATCGGTTCTCTCACTTGCACTGCACTTGCTGTGGCTACTGGTGCTTTGTTTTTTCCTGTTTGTAAACATTCTTCTTGCCAAGATAATCCACAAAATCCAATCAATTTTTTAGCTTCGGACTCTGGAGATTCAACTAGTTTTTGATAATTAATTTGATAGAAGTTTTCTGGGTAGTTTTGCTTCCACGTTTCAACTAATTTATTAAACAAAGAGTAATAGTTCGCCGTGGTTTCTAGCTCATAAGCATAGTTGTAGTTATAAGTATTGGCTGAAAATAACTGACGGAAATTACTGACAATAGTATCTAATGGATTACGGTCTAAACAAACAATTTTAGCTTTCGGTAAGGCACGTAATATATAGGCAACATACAAAACATTTAACGGCATTTTATCAACAAACTTAGCTGTTGTTCCTGTTAACACTCTTGTGCTGTTAATATAACGCTCACCCAGCTCTGCATAATCGATGTGCTCAGCTGCTAAAATGGTTTCTTCATCAAGAATTCGTGCAGTTTGTGTATTGGCGAGTTTTTTAAGTAACAAGCCAAAATGCTCTAGCTCACCAGCAGTTGATACGTCGCTGTGTTGTGAAAGAATTCGTTCAACCAGCGTGGTACCACTTCGTGGCATACCGACAATAAAAATAGCTTCGTCGTTATCAAAACCTTGGGGGTTAACGTCAGTCCTTTCAGGGTTTTCACTAAACATATTCATTAACGAGTCGAACATATGTTTATCATCTAAAAAGTCATAATCTATCGACCCTAGCTTGGTATTTTTAGCTAAAGAGAGGTACTTAAAGGCCAAGTCATATTCTTTCTTACTTTCGTATTCCCTTGCCAATGCATGACCAATATGTAGTTTGTCGTCAGGTGATGTTACCGTATCAAAAAGTTCTTTCAGTACTTCTATATTGTAAATATCACTATTTACTCCACCATACGAACTCAGTGCGGTATAAGACTTACTAAAGTGAGGAGCTAATGTAATTGCTTTTTGATGAGATGTTTTGGCTCCTTCAAAATTTCCAGTAAACGTTTGTGCGACACCTAAATTGAAATAGAATTGCTCATTGTTAGTCACTAATTGAGTTGCCTTTTCAAAAAGTTTTATCGCTTGCTGATGCAAACCAATTTTGCTGTAAGCAACTCCAATAGTATCTAATGTTAGCGCTGAATCACTTACATATTTACAGGCTAAATCGGCATACTTTTTTGCTGCAACATCATCACTTTCCATCGCATAATGTTTTGCTAATTGAGCTAAGTATTCTGGATTATTAACCGATAGTTTTAACGCTTGCTCGAATAATTGAATCGCTTTTGCATTGTTATGGTGATCACTGGCAATAATGCCCAATAGAAAATACCCATCGGCAAAAAACTTATCTTCTTGCAGAATATTGATCAGCGCGGCATGTGCTTGCTGGTATTGCTTATTCTGCAAAAATTGTTGAGCTTGAATATGTAACGTTTGAATACGGCTTTGCATTATCAGAAACCCAGTGAGTTAAATAACGAGTGTAAAAATTAGTTAAAGTTTAGGGTCTGTTGATCTTTCAGGTATGTTTTTGCAGCAATGCGTTTGGTTTTTATACAAGGCATAGTGATTGGTGTGTGGTTATTCCCCACAAAATCACTATAACGCAGTAAAAAGAACAAACTCATGCTGCCCGTAGGGTTCATTTAAAAGCGCTTTACTCTGCGTCAAACGTTTATGACATAGAACAACTATGTTACAAAACATTTTCCTTGATTAAAACGCTTTTAATATGAACAAAATTCATACTCGAAAGATCAACAGGCCCTAATACAAAAAAGCATTCTACTTTATTACAAATAGAATGCTTTAATTAAATCGAGCTATTTAAACTACTGTTTTTATAAATCAAACATGTAGTTAAATTTAACCCCAATAGTACGAGGAGCAACAACATAATGAGAGTATGCACGATACATATTTGTAGTACCTGGATTATCAATTAAACCCGGAAACTCTGCAAAACCAGCAGCTTTACCTGTGCTTCTTGTTGCTGAATAAGCATATTTGTCAAATAAGTTATCAACGTATAACGTAACAGACCATTCATCATCAGACACTGTTGCAGATATATTGCTTAACGCATATCCCGGTAATGCCTCACCTTCTGCTTTTAAGCCAGCAGAAGTGTAAATGTCACTTTGTGCGGTAATACCGTACACAATGTCTAATATTTTATCGTCAAAAATTTCTTGAGAATAATTTAAACCAAGTGAAAACTGGTGCTCTGGAGCTGCAGGTAAACGGTCACCATCAAGTGCAGAATACTCATCGTACGCGCTACTAGATGCCGGTAAATCTTTAAAGAAGCCAGGCACATCAGAGGTCAGTTCAGCTTTAGCATACGCATAACTTGCAAAAGCAATTAGGTTATCTGACAAAATAGCACGTGAGAATATTTCTACACCACGGCTATTTGCAGTTCCAGCATTAGAAGTATAAGGTAAGCTTCCATTTTCTGTAGCTGCGCCACTTACTTGTGCATCTTCCCAATCAACGTTAAAAATAGCAGCGTTAAAATGAAGTTTATTATTAAACCAAGTACTCTTAAAACCTAACTCATAATTTATAGTGCTGTCAGGTTGATACGACATCTCGTAAGGTAATGCACATAAAGGTTGCTCATCTGTAGGAATTGTTTCAGGACAAGCAGCAATACCATTAGAACCACCTAACCTAAAGCCTTCACTTACCGTTACATAACCCATCACGTCTGGTGTAAACCTGTAATTCGCGTTGAATTTAAACAAGTTTCCATCACCTTCACTATCAGAATACTTTAATATTTGTTCACCATCACCATCTACAGCATCAGGATCAAATACCAAAGAATCACCAATTAAGTCACGTTCCCAATTCCATAACCCTAGAGTAAAAGCTGAACCTGTTTTAATCTCATATTCATAAAATCTTGCACCTAAAGTAACCTCAAATTTATCTGTAAATTGAAAGTTTACTTCACCAAATAACGCTTTTTCTACGGTTTCATTATCTGTGAACTGTAAATATTCTAAATCATCAGCACGATCTGAACCCACAAATTCAGCATAGTGAGGAGTATATTCTTCACTTAATGCATTTTCTTCTGTTTTATTGTAATAACCACCAACAATCCAAGAAAACATAGAGTCAGACTGACTGACTAAACGTACTTCTTGAACAAAGCTCTTATAGTCTTCAGTTTCACGAGTAAAGGCAGAGAATGTTGGAAAATCCTCATAACTCCATGGATTAGCTATCAACAAATCGGTTTGATCACGTTGACCTTCATTTTTATGGTTTGTTACACCGGTCGCTGAAACTAACTCAGCAAAACCTAAATCAGCAGAAATTTCCAAGCTAAGCAATGAATCTTTGTTTTCGTCAGGTTCTAGGTAACGTTGTGTTGCTTCATATTTACCCACGTAGTCACGTAGAGGGTTATCTAAACCAAGCGATTGATAACCAGTTACCGTACGTCCTTCAACGTCACTGTTTTGATAAAGGTAGGTTAATGTGCCGTCTAACCATTCTGTTGGTGTCCAACGAATAGCAACTCGACTGGTAAATACTTCTTCGCCATTAGCGTCAGTAACTGATTTTATATTTTGCTCAACTTCTCCTGGATGGCTCCAATCTGGGTTAGGATTTGAGACCCCACCTTCACGCACTGTATAAGCGTAATCGATAAAACCAGGATCGTTGTATAAGTTAAATGATGCACGAACCGCTAATACATCTTCTATAAGCGGTACATTAACAATTAAACTCGTTTCGCCACCAACATTGCTGCTTTCTTCGCCTTTAAATACATCGCCAGAGAATTCAACACTTGCTACATCTAATTCTGCTTTTTTAGGCATGTAGCGTATTGCACCACCTAAGGTACCAGCACCGTATAATGTGCCTTGTGGCCCAATTAATACTTCAACACGCTCTACGTCAATTAAACGTAAGTCAACATCTAATGGCATCTCACCAAAATACGTAGCAACAGTAGCGCCATCAGATGATGGACCTGTTGAGTTAGTACTTAAGCCACGTACGATAATGTTGTTGCCACTACGACCACCTTGATCTGGAATCGTTAAGCCAGGTACCCAACGAGCAACATCAGTAACATTACCGATATTTTGATCTTTCATAATATCGCCATCAAGCGCGGTAATGTTTAACGGTGCTTCTTGAACGGTTGATGCTCTTCGTGACGCTGTCACTTGAATGCGTTCAATGCCTTCAACAGCAACTTCTTCCGATTCTTGTGCAATGGTATACATAGGTGTTGCTAGAATAGATCCCAAAGCTAAACAAATAGCTGACTTTTTAAACATCTGAGTATTTTTAGTCAAGGTTTTACCTCTAAATTCATGTTTTAATTTTAAATAATAATTTATTAGCATCCTTATTAATAAACGACTTTTTTGATGAGCTACAGTTTACATTAAATCAATAGAGAATAATGTTAAAAGTTGTTTATCGTCTTGTCTAAATACCGATAAATTTGAACGATTTATAATCAATAGTTGTACCTAGGTTGAAAATACGTAAAAATGGTGTAACAAAAAATAAAAATAAAAAAAACAATGCCTCAAGAATTGTCGAATACAGTCACGATAGACGAGCTAAAACTCGGCATGTATGTTTTAGATGTAACATCTAAAAACCGTTTTTTTAAAATAAAAACACAAGGCCTGGTGAAATCTCAAAAAATAATCGACCAATTAAAAAAGCAAGGTGTTGTTAGTTTAGTTGTAAAAGCTCCGCAAGAAACATCCCCTGAAGATAAGCAGGATGTTTCCTCTACAGATAGCTCCCAAACAAACATTCGTTCCAAAAAAACAGCACTGATTAAAACGAAAAGTCTTGAAGATGAATTTCATAAGTCATGTCAAATTTATGATGATTCTACTAAATGTATAAAAAAGCTATTTGATGATATTCAACTCGATAAGACCCTTAACTTTAGTGCTGTTAACGATTTAGCCTCTGAAATTACCAATTCAGTTATTCGTAATGAATATGCCATGTCGATTTTGACACGTATTCGCCACCATTCAACTTACCAATGGGAACACGCGATCAATTCAGGGGTATTACTTTGTGGCTTTAGCTTATTTCTTGGGATAAAAAAAGAAACGGCTACCGATATTACTGTTGGAGCAATTTTACATGATATAGGGGTCGCTAAAGTCCCAAGAGCTATTATAGAAAAAAAAGGTAAACTAACCATAAACGAAAAAGATGTCGTCGAGAAACACGTTTCTTGGGGGCACCAGTTACTAAAAGCTGATGACGTTTCAAATAAGATAACCACCGATATGCTCATTAACCACCATGAACGCCTAGATGGCTCAGGTTACCCAAGAGGCATTGCAGCCGGGAAATTGTCGAAACTCGCTCGTATGACCGCCATAGTCGACGTATATGATGCAATGACAGGTGATAAACACCATAAACAAGGCGAACAACCCATTAATGCCTTGAGGTACTTACTTGCTAAAAACGATAAGTTCGACCGAGTTCTGGTTCAACAATTTATTAAATTTATTGGCGTTCACCCTGTAGGCTCATTAGTTAAACTATCAAATGAAACACTTGCCATTATTACCGAGGGCAACAGAAACGATCCATTGAAACCCAAAGTAGTCGCTTTCTACAATACTAAATATAACCGTTCCATGACCTCTAAAAAGCATTGCTTAGTCAAAGAGTCTATTTCTATTCTCGCTTCCATTCGAGCAGAAGATTATAAAATTAACATATCAAGAATCATTCGAGAAGTTATTGGTTAATCGATAATATATAGAAACTCATGCATAGAAATTCAGACATAAAAAAACCAGCGATTAAGCTGGTTTTTTTGAATGCGCTTTTAAGGTTAAGGCATCATTTGCTCTTGATCTTCACCTTCTTTTTCAATCACTTCAGGTATTAAGTCTTCTTTAGAAACACCTAAGGCAAGTGCAATAGAACTGGCTACATAGATAGATGAATACGTACCCACAAACACACCAAATAATAACGCTGTTGCAAAACCATGAATTAACTCGCCGCCTTTAAAGAACAAGGCTCCAAGAACTAATAACGTGGTTAAAGACGTAATAAACGTACGACTTAATGTCTGCGTTAATGAAATATCGATAACTTCTGATGCTGAGCCTTCACGTATTTTTCTGAAGTTTTCACGAATACGGTCAGAAACAACAATGGTGTCATTGAGCGAGTAACCTATAACGGCAAGTATCGCCGCAAGTACCGTTAGGTCAAATTCTAACTTTAAGAAAGAGAACAAACCTAATGTTAATAATACATCGTGGAACAAAGCAATAACCGAACCTAATGCAAAGCGCCATTCAAATCGAAAGGCGACATAAACGAGGATACAAATAAGTGCGGTTAACATGGCTAAACCACCCTGCTCTGCTAATTCGTCGCCTACGCTGCCACCAACAAATTCAATGCGTCGCATATCCATTTCTTGGCCGGTACCTTTTTTCAAGGTAGATAAAACTTCGTTACCTAATAGCTCAACCTTCATGCCTTGACGTTCAGCCAAACGAATAACAACATCACGACTAGAGCCATACAATTGTACTACGGCATCACCGTAGCCATTATTGTCTAAAACATTACGGATTTTGGTTAAATCTGCGGCTTCTTTAAAACCTACCTCGATTAACGTTCCACCGGTAAAATCTAAGCCTAAACTCAATTTATTGGTATATAACGAAAATACTGAAGCACACATCAATAGTAAACTGAAAATCATTGCTGGTTTTCTAAAGCGCATAAACGCGACAGTTTCTTTTAATTTTAAAAATTGCATAATAAATCTATCGCTCTAATTAAATGGAAATCTTGTCAAGGCGTTTTCCACCCCAAACAGCATTTACAACGGTACGAGTGCCAACAACAGCAGTAAACATTGACGTTAAAATACCAATTGATAACGTTACTGCGAAACCTTTAATAGGTCCGGTGCCTACAGCGAATAAAATTAATGCGGCAATTAACGTAGTAATGTTGGCATCAATAATGGTTGAGAATGCAGCATCGTATCCTTGATGGATTGATTGCTGTATTGATTTACCTGTTCGAATTTCTTCACGAATACGTTCGAATATCAGCACATTGGCATCAACCGCCATACCTACTGTTAGAACAATACCAGCCATACCTGGAAGTGATAACGTAGCGCCCGGAATTAATGACATAACACCAACAATTAACACTAAGTTTGCACCTAACGCTAAATTAGCAACAATACCGAAAGCACGGTAATAAATAAGCATAAAGATAAATACTAAACCAAAGCCCATTAAAATAGCTTGAAAACCCAAACGAACATTTTCAGCACCTAATGTAGGCCCTACGGTTCTTTCTTCAACAATTTGAATAGGCGCGATTAATGCACCCGCTCTTAGTAGTAAAGCAAGACTGGTTGCTTCTGCTTGGCTACCAGCACCCGTTATACGGAAACTGTTACCTAAGCGAGATTGAATGGTTGCAACACTGATAACTTTTTCAACTTTTTCGAAAATTGTATTGCCTTCAGCATCTTTCTTTTTAGTCGGCTTGTATTCAATAAATACCGTTGCCATTGGCTTACCGATATTGTTTTTAGTGAAGTTTGAAATTTTACTACCGCCGGCAGCATCTAAATCAATATTAACCTGTGGTTGGCTATATTCAGAGAAACCAGATTTAGCATCAATAATATGACTACCTTCAAGCATTACACGTTTTTTCAGTAATACTGGCTGGCCATTTTCTTCATACAATATTTCAGAGCTTGCAGGTACACGGCCATTTAACGCTGCGCCTAAATCACCTTGTGTATCAACCATTCTAAAATCAATAGTCGCTGTTGCACTTAAAATAGCTTTTGCTACCGCGGTATCTTGAACACCTGGTAACTCAATAATAATGTGTTTTTTACCTTGACGCTGCACTAGAGGTTCTGCAACACCAAGCTCATTTACACGATTACGGATAATGGTGATGTTTTGCTGTATAGCATAATCACGCACTTCTTTGATTTTTGCATCTGACATCGCTGCCGTTAACGACATATCATCAGTATTAGTTGTAAACAATAACCCTGAAAATTTCTTCTTGATAAAGCTTTCTGCTTTGTCTAAATCTTCAACTTTACGAAAAATAACTTTAACGCCTTTATCGGTATCTTTTACTGAACGATAACGAATTTTTTCACCACGTAAGTCAGCTCTAAAGCTTTCAACAATATTTGTTTTAGCCTTATTTATCGCAACTTTCATGTTGACTTCCATCAAGAAGCTAACACCACCACTTAAATCTAAACCTAGCTTCATTGGTGTTCCGCCTATTGCAGCTAACCATTCGGGTGTAGCAGGCGTTAAGTTTAACGCGACAGAGTAATTGTCGCCTAAACTTTCTATCAATAAATCACGGGCTAATAACTGATCTTCAGGTGTTAAAAAACGAGCTAAAATCTGCCCTTTATCTAAAACGATATTTGAAAATTTAACATTTTCATTACTGAGTTTAGTTTTTACGTTATCTACGGTTGTAGCTGTTATTTCAACGCCACGTAATCCTGATATTTGTACCGCAGGATCTTTACCATAGATATTTGGTAAGGCATATAAAGCACCGAAGGCTACTATAAATAGCACCATCAGCGATTTCCATAATGGATATTTGTTTAACACAATATCTTCCTATTATTATTGATAAATTTAGTTCGCGCTATTTCAATAAAAATAGCGCAAAATTAAACATTATAAAGACTTCATAGTACCTTTAGGAAGTACTGCATTGATAGCACCTTTTTGTACTGTTACTTCAGTACCTTCAGCGATGCTTACTACGATAAAGTCTTTTTCATCAGATACTTTAACGATTTTTCCAACAATACCGCCTTGTGTTAACACTTCATCACCTTTTGAAAGTGAAGTCATTAAGCTTTTATGTTCTTTAACACGTTTTGCTTGTGGGCGGTAAATCATAAAATAAAATACTGCACCAAATACCGCTAACATGATGATCATTTCCATACCACCACCGGCTGCTGCTGGGGCTGCTGCTGCGTGTGCATTACTAATAAATAAACTCATAAAATCTTATCCTATTTCTTTTTGTAATTAAAATTTAACTAAAATCACTGAACTTCATTTTTACAAAATTCAGTACGGCTTTATTCTGTTTCACTAGCGTTATCGTTTTCACCAGCTAAAGGTGGAACCGGTAACCCTCTTAATGCATAAAATTCTGCAACGTATTCATCAAGCGTATTCTGTTCAATCGCATTACGTAAAGCTTTCATAATGCGTTGATAAAAATGTAAATTGTGTAAGGTATTTAACTGAGAACCCAAAATTTCTTTACACTTATCTAAATGATGAAGGTAAGCACGTGAATAGTTTTTACACGTGTAACAATCACATTCTGAATCTAATGGTCCGGTATCCGTTTTGTGGCTAGCATTTCTTATTTTAAGAAC